>Ga0228711_1000339_pt1 | contig 53169 bp, 26 predicted proteins | sample MedpolnodulmetaG_2_FD_177996 | JGI IMG/M metagenome (GOLD analysis project Ga0228711, IMG submission 177996) | Root nodule microbial communities from Medicago polymorpha collected in Santa Monica, California, United States - brown nodules | ecosystem: Host-associated > Plants > Roots > Nodule... | reverse complement strand
TATCCTTTTCAGTTGTACTTTCTTTACATTCTATTATGCTTCTGTTTTGACTGAGATTAATACAACGATACGTGCCATCTTTCCATATTTCTACCTGTCAAACCTCTACAGTGCTTTTTTTTTTTTGTTTCTATGTAGATAGACATCTCTTCACATCACATGAAGTGTATTTCCATCTAACATGTACCTCTTCCATTAAAACACAAATTAAAACATTGTAGTTGTACATAAATGATGATAGACTCAGAAAAACAGAAATGGACAGGACAACCTTGAAAATATTAAGCTGTTATATAAGTGAATTATAAAATATTTACTAATTTTCTATGACGTAAATATTTACTAACTAGTGAATGATGCATTTTTAAAAAATAATGAAAACAATACTTTTGAATTTCGTTGTTTTTATTTTTAAAAATGCTCAATGATTTTCATTTCAAGAGCCTATCATCTTTTTGCAAATTAAACTAGTCGGGGTCTAAACATTTGGCAACAGATAACATCCTTATGGCTAGCAGTATTAGTCACATTAATTGTTAATTGCGACTGTGGCAGCTGGAGCACATTTGGACATTTCCACACTCAACCCTATTAATTAAATTCATAAATATGGGAAAACATTTTCCTCTTTTTTCTTCTCAGTTTTGAACTTTTGTGTGATACAAAATGCACCAAATTAATAATGATCTTACAATTAATTCCAGTTGAATATCGTGTCTACATTCAATGACAACCATGCCTTCAGTCAGCCCCTTCGCCCGTTATTTTCACACCAAGATCTCTCACGATGGTAGTACTTGGTAGTGACACTAGTCTTTGCATATACTACTATATATCCTAATTGGAATTTGGAAATGTAGTTAGTTATGCAAAGAATAACACCTTTATGTCTTATATATCTAGTAAAAATTGTACTCTTACAAAGATTAAACAAATCGTGGAAATGTTAAATTTCTTAGGATTAATATATAAGATAAGATAAAAAAAAAATTATATGCAAAAATTTAGTTTATGGTTGGCAAACGCACACCTATATGGAAGGTTATGGAAAACCGTTAATTTACAACAAAATTAACTTATAATCTATCGATTGCATCTAATATGGACCTTTAAAAACTAATTTAAAAATGGACTCTTACCGATAAAAATGATAGAGTTATTTAGTCGAGTTTTGGATAGATTTGAAACCATAAATATGATAGTGAATTTCTATTCACTAGACTAATTTAGTTTTTTTTTTTGTTTCTTATATTCAATATCAGATGTAGTGAATATGTAGTTCATTAGTTTTGATTATAAATATAGCAAAAATATCTACAAACGCGGATAAAATCTGTCACGAGTATGGGACAAATACTTTAAAGGATATTCACATGTAAAATAGACGGATATTTTAACTATGCTTTATTTAATTGAACGGATGCAGATTTAATGATACTTGTATTCGCGGCTATCCGTATCTATTAAAAAATAAAATAAAATACTTAAAAATCCTTAGTCAAATATAAATCCATGCCCGCATGTATCTGAATTTGATGATATTAAATGGATAAAATTACTTAAAAGTATCCTTAAGTAAAGCCTTATACATCGTAGATGTTTTTTTTTCTTCATAGAACCCTAGATACATTGTTATGTATGACTACTATTTTGTTTTTGGTAAAAAGAAGAAAATGAATGTGATAGATTTTTGTTGTCAAAATTTAGGTAATTAAAAACAGTTTTTATTTAATTATCAGAAATCCATTTCTTAAAAAAAAATATTATCCACTGATATATATAAATATCCACATGTACCCCAAATCCGTGGATTACAACATAACATGCATGGGTATATTTTTTTCGATAAACAAGATTTTATTAAATCGAGTACAAGGGGTACTCAAAGTCCATTATAATAAGTCAATAAAATTACATACTTTGAAGACATACAATTGGGTTCAACCACCGATCCGAGAAAACAAAATTTTTCTTACGCCCCTCCTAACATATATGAACCAAGACCACGGTAAACGCTATATATGATCGACCACCTCTAAAACATTTGCAACTTGATCTTTAAAGAGAACATTATTACGCTCCATTCAAATATATAATACTATCTGTAACATGAATATCTATTTAAATCCCCGGTTATAGTTGAGTGAAGACAAAGAATATTGTAAAATTCAACGGAGGTAATGTACATGATTCTATGGCCTTGCTCGAGCTTCCAATTCCAAATGATACTTTTCATCAAAAAGTAAAAGTAAGAAATGTTCAATCAGCATTTATGTATCAATCAAAATCAAAGGTAGTTCTATGCCGTATAAAAATGAAATATCTACTAGTAGTATAACATCATCGTGACTTGGCTTTTTATAGCTAAGTGTTTAATTGAAGTGCAACATGAAATCTCTTGCACACACACCACACCACAGCATAATGGACAAATTCAATGAAGAAGTACAAGAGCCAGTGAGTCCTCATGGACAATATTTCAACAGCTCTGTGATATGTTCATATGTTTTTGGCTTTCTTGAATTAGCTATTCCAATTGATGACTCACAAACTATGCCTTTGCTCAAAGATGTCTTCCTCCCTATCAATCCACGCTTCTCTTCTATTATGGTTCTACATCTCTTCCATACTTATTTATTAATTACTACATACTTTACATTTTAGATATATACCAAATTGTAATTAATGGTATATGAATATTATTATTATTACTATTATTTAATTAAGGGCTTAATTAATTTGCAACAGGTAAGAGACAAAGATGGTAAGATGAGATGGCAAAGGGTTGAAGTGAAGCTTGAAGAGCACGTAAAGATTCCTAAATTTCCTGAAACCACAAACCCATCATCAGTTGAATTATATGACAATTATCTTAGTGACTATGTAACAAGTATTCTAGCTGAAAAAACACCACAAGGCAAACCCCTTTGGGAAATCCATTTGATTAAATATCCAACAAGCAATGCTGAAGGAACTTTGATATTCAAACTTCATCATGCACTTGGTGATGGTTACTCTCTCATGGGTGCTCTTCTTTCTTGTCTTCAAAGAGCTGATGATCCTTCTCTTCCTCTATCTTTTCCTTCACGACCACAATTAGATTCAAAATACGCAAAGAAAAGTTTGTTTAAGAAGTTATGTTTAGATATCTCATCATTTTTTAGCTCCATATCAGATTTTGGATCAAGCATATTGAAAACAACAATGATTGAAGATGACAAAACACCTATAAGGTCAGGATGTGAAGGAAATGAATCTCAGCCTGTTACCTTGTCAACCATATCACTATCACTTGATCAAATCAAAGAAATCAAATCAAAACTTAAAGTGGTAAGATTTTATTTTTTTTATTTTTATATACGAAAGAGTAGAAATATTATGATATATATATATTTTTTTGAAGAGGATATTATGATATATATTAATCAAGCTAGATTAAAAAATTAACAAAACTTGATTTTGGTGAGGACAAATTTATATTTTTGTAGTTCTAAAAAAAATATAAAGTCTGTGTTTTACTCTTGAACGAATTGTGAATAACGTGTCATGGGGTTGTGAATTGGGGCAATTGTAACTGCACTCCAGCATGATATGGAAAAAAGCACACACTATTGTTATAAAATAAAATGTCAAGTTTTCGTCAAATATCATTATTATCCTTATAAGTATTTTAGCAAGTTATGATCAAATACTTTCCGTCACAGCTTTTAGTATTTACTTCATGTGTATCATTTGAAATTTTGAATTTCCCTTTACATTCATGTTTAGTATATTATATGAATATCTCTTGTAAAAGTTTAATTTTTCTAATAAAAGATAAATTAAATATCAATTTTTAAGTTTTTAACGCTTATAAATTCGTTTTTTTTAAAATATAGCTTATAGATTCACATTTATCTATATTTTGTTAAAAAATTCTAAATTTTTGTGAGAGGAATTTTTTAATATTATAAACATTATGTAAAAATGCACTAAAAAATATGAAGATTGCACATGAGTTGAATTAATAACAATGACAAAAACTTGCTGAAATTTTTTAGTAGGATTAAAAACGAAATTTAATATTTTTATAGGGTTCAATTTAAAGTGACTGGAATCAAGTTTTGTTAATTATGAGAATAAATTAAATATATTTAACCCGTAATCTATCATTGGATTATTATAAAAAAAAAATCATTGGATTAAGTTTGATTAACTAATTAATTGGCATGAATGTATAAATGATGCAGACTACAAACGATGTGGTTTGTGGAATTGTCTTCTATGGTATTAGGCTGTACATGGAAGAGATGAATGAGAAAACAAAAAGAGCAAATTCCACGGCAGTGGTAATGCTCAACACAAGAAATATTGAAGGTTACCAATCAGTAAAGGAAATGCAAAAACCAGAGTTCAAAGGTCTTTGGGGGAATCAAATTTCTTTTTTACAAATACCAATACCTAAAATAAGCCAATCTGAAATCTCCAACCCTCTTGAGTTTGTTTGGAATTCCCGTGAACTAATCAAGAGGAAGCGACGTTCTTTCAGTGTTTATCTTATAGCTTTGCTCATGGATTTGGAGATGAGATTAAGAGGGCCTGAGGTGTGTGACACATTGATATTTAATTACTTACCTAAAATTTTGATGTTTTATTTATTTTCAGTCGTAAATTTATAATTTTGAAAGCTAAGAGTCTACGAGTAGAAAGATAAAACATGAAATTTTAACACCATTATTCTTCTTAGTTTGGAGACTCTCTGATTTATTAATGTTCTTTGTTTTATTGGGTTTGTGTTTCAGGCGGTAGCTAAAATAATCTACAACACAATTGGGAACTCAAGTGTTCTTATGTCTAACCTTGTAGGACCGGTAGAAAAAATGGCTTTGGCAAACCATCCAGTAAATGGATTGTATTTCACCGCGACAGGTGGACCCGAGGTATGCATGTATTTTGTTTTTTCATGTTTGAATTGACGAGAGTAAATTTGATAACATTACATTGACGCAATGATTTTGTTAAAACTCAAAAGTATAACTTTTGCTAAAATGATAATATCATGTTATGATTTAGTTAAACCGTCAATCAAATTATACACCTAATTTTCTTTTCTTTACTCATATTTTCTATTTTATTTTGTTTTTGCCTCAACATTTTCTTGATAATAATAACTTTTGAATGATAAATGAGTTTGGCTTCCCACTACACATCACATTCATATATATAGTGGTTATTTATTGTGAAATGGGTATTGACAAATAAATTGTACAATATTCTTTAACTTTTGTGCGTAAATTGTAGAAGATAAAAAACAACGAAGAGATAAATATTTTTTTTAACACATGAAGAGATAAATATAAACACATAGGATGTATGTATTTTTAAATTCAAATAACACGCTAACAATTGTATAAAATGATGATATATCACACCATGCATAATACACTTCCATATCTATTTGGGTTGGATACGAGAAAATGTTCAAACACGCTTTAATCACCTCTTGCGTGTGGTTGCAGGATTTAACAATTACAATTATTAGCTATGAAAAAATATTAAGAATCGCCATGAAAACTCAAAAGGGATTCATTGATGAACATAAATTGAAGTTCTACGTTGAGAAAGCCGCTGAAATCATATTCAAAGCAGCTATGGAATGATACAGATTAAATTCAATATTGAAGTCTCTCCATTACCATCACCCTAGTATGCTAGTTTCTCTATTACCACCACCTAATCATGGACTTTAAGCCATGCAAGCAACTATGTTTGGCATTTTCAATTTCTACAAGATTATGTTTCCATTTATGCAATAATTATTGCTACTATTTAAATTGTACTTTGGCCTCTAGGATTAATTAGTATAAATAAGAAAAATTTCTTATATATAATCAGTGTCTTAAATATATTATCCACACTTGAAGTGTTAACTATAATCGGTGTCCATTATTCTATGCACAATTATCTTCTTTTTTCTACAGAAAATATTAAGAGAAAGTTAAAAACAACATGGCTTACTATTATTAATACATTTGTCATTTCAACTTGCTAAACTTAAAATACATTTGAGTTGGTATGATGATGACGACTTATAACTTGAAATGTGCTCCTCTCAAAATTTTAGATTTGATTCTTATCGATATCAAGTAGAATGGGCTAATTTAGTTTCTTAAAAAAAACTATTTTTATAATCTAGGGAAAAAAACAAGATTGTTGGGTGAGTTCACTCCCAAAGTTGGACCCACCAATTTTTTAGAAAAGAAAAGAAAAAAAAGGAGAAGAAGAATAAAAGAAAAAAGAATTGTGGCATGTGTTCTAGTAGGGGTGGATAACGGACGGGTTTGGGTGGGGTTCGGTCCCAAAACCCAAATCCGAGCCAACCCGCGGGTGACATATTCAGCCCCAAACTTCTCCGTTTATTAGAACGGTTTAAACGGTTACGGTTTTTCGGTTTCGTCGGTTCTCTCGGTCGGCCTTCACCGGTTTAAAAGAAACAAAAAAAAAACTAAAATCCAAATTTCAAAGAGGAGAAGAAACATGATGTATATACATAGAAACCAAATAGACATTCATTCTCATACATATCTGGAAATTATGATTGATGATGAAGTGTGTCCTTCATGCGTTGTGCTTCAAACATCATGGAATAAACATTTTCATATTCATTAGAAAGAAAGATAAGCTCCTTAAGGATTCTCAAATATTCTTCAATTAGAATGAAAAATCATCATAAGTAAAAATGGTAGATCTAAAACGTTGAAGAAAATGGAGAGAGAATGTAGATCTAAAAAGATGGTAGTACACTTGGTTATTTTTTTTAAAGTATTTACTTTACTGGTGATGCTCTCTAGAGACTACTAGTAGTACAATACTTGGGAATAGGTGTAGAATATATTAAAATAAGTTACTAATGTCTTGGATTTGAATATATTTTTTAATGAGTTTCAAGACCACTAGATGGGACAGTACAATACGTGTTTGTTCCCAGCTTTCATATATAACGGGTCGGTTACGGTTCTCCGATGGGTTGAAATTTCACATCCGAATCCGACCGTTGGAAACCGTGTAAAACCGAGAATTTTGACTTTGTTAACCCGCGGTTTCACTTGACCCGCCCGAGTGGTCATGGGTTTGTTCGGATTGGACGGTTTTGGGTCGGGTACGGTTAATGTGTCCAGCCCTATGTTCTAGTATTGGGCCAACCCCATGTTGTCACGTTAGAAGGGAAAAAGGGAGTGAAAATTGCTCTTTTGGTACATATCATTTGTTCACAAACACCTTAAACCGAGGACGATGCCTCAACACCAATTAATTATTGTTAGCCGGTCTACAAATAGTAAACTACTGCTTCTGGAACAATCTTTAACCATTGTTAACACCTACGAGAGCTAACTATCAGTTGAGAAAAAAAACTTGCATCGTTTAGAGTTTTGGTTTTTTGTGTTTGTTTTGGATAATACATTCATTCATACATTTTATTTATTCATTCATACATCTATACATTCGTTCATTCAATCATCCATCTCCAAACACTTACAATAAAACACAAATCATCGAAAAAATTCATTCATTCAAAAATTATTTTGGTAAGAGTTCTATTAAACCTAACAAAAAAAAAACATTAAAAAAACAAACATCTCAACTTCAATCTTATAGAGGGTTTTTAGTCATCTTTTAAAGTCAATTTAAAATAGAAGTAGTTAGTTTAAGTGTATTTTAGTGGAGAATTTGAAAGAAAGTCATGAAAAGACAAAGAACATGAAAATGGAGCATAAAGTGAAGCACGATCAACCTCATTATCACTCGTGATGTGTGCTATGAGCCGCGTCTCACATATTCAAAGGAAAAAAAATAATCAAAGATTCAATCTCAAACCAGCTCGCGTGGTTTAATTCTCTACTTACATTATTCAACAAAGATTCTTGAAAAAAAAATATTATCATAAATAAAAATGGAGCAGTGTTCTGCTAATTATGATTTGCTAAAGGTTACTTATTTACTTCATTCTCCAAAACAAAACGTTATTTATTCTTTTTCTATGGATATAATTTTATTTATTTACGTATTGATTTGAACTCTTCAATATTTTTACCAACAATAACAATATTTTTCTTTATCAATAATAAATTGGTTCAGATAGTAAGAGATTTATGTCCCTTAAACAAGTAGTTATGGGTAAGTTGGTGGTGTGGACTAATCACGACCTTGCAATTTTCTCACATATTAGAAGTTTGTTTAACGATGTTAGTTCAATTCTTTATCTGTGTTAGAATATTGTTGACGGACAATTTGTAAGTACCTAATTTTGATGAGTCTTAAACCTGACATGATCCTAGTAAACCCGAGACCTAGTTTACCTAGGTTTTGTTTGAGAGTTTGAAGGGGAAGGGAAGACTTTCGAGGGTTGAAAATGCAAGGGGAAATGATAAAATCTTTCACATTTTTTAAAAGAGTAAGTTTTTAGAGAATAATAAATTAATGCTTATGATCAATATTATTTTAATTTTAAGAATATTATAAATTACTTAAATTAAATTTGAATAATTCATGTGAACCCTCCAAAAACTCTCCTCCAATACAATTTTTAAGTTCACAAAACGAGGATTTTATATTATGAAGAAAAGAAAAAAAACCCATAACCTTTACCTTTCATGTCATCTATTTCTTTCACTTTATCCTTTTTTTTCAAACCCTTCCCTCCAAACTCGCAAACAAAGCCTAAAGTTAGTATCTTTTTGTTTTTTGAGAGGCTTAAAGTTTCCATCATAGAAAAAAGTTTTTTTTTTAAGGAATAGAAAAAAGGTTTTTTTCCATAGTTTTTACCATGATTATTAAAAGGGTTATGCTAACCGGTGCCCGGCGCACTGGTTAAGCATACCATAAAATGTAATTATTACTATAAAAGGAAATTGTTTTTGACTTTATTATAAATTAATTACACAATTTCAATGTATTAACTATTTTAAAATTTTCTTTTACATATCTTTAACCAGTGTCTTGGGGCACAAGTTAACATTTCCCTAATTAAAATAAGCCAACATATATCAAAGAAATAAAGTGATTATTTAAAACTCTACCAATTTTATAGCTCAATCACAAAGATGTCTAATTGTTAAGTCGAACATTGCCATGAAAGAAAAATGAATGACTATTATGGTCTCTTAAAATGAAAATGATTATTAAAAATAAAACATTATCAAGTGCAGCGTGAGCTGAGAGGTGGGAGAGCTGAAAGAGGAAGATGGAGAAGAGTGAGAGAGAGAAAGAGGAGGTATCAAATTCAAATTCAAATTCAAATTCAATTTCTAAGGTAGGAAGAGTATTATGCAAGAGATGCAAGCAAACGTACAATCCTGCTTCAAATTCTTCAACATCTTGCCGTTTCCACCCTTCCTTCTTCGTATGTCGCCGTCACGACGACCAAAAAAGGTGACCTACCCACCCCCCCTTTTCTATTCTATTCTCTTCAATTCCGTACTCTACGCTTCAATTTTCTCCACATCTTAATTACATTGATCATAAGATACCCCGATTATTATAATTTAGGAATATTGTTTGTGTCATCCGATCATATTAACATCTGTAACCATTTTTATAGTTAGGGATTAAATTACTATTTCAAAGACTGAAATGTTGATTTACTCTTATCAATCTTATAAAAGCTAGAATTTCTGGCTTAAGTTGCGGCAATTGATAATGACTTGCATAAAATACAATTAAGAAAAAAACCCGCTTTTGCTTAACTGCGTTAAGGTTACATTTTGTTGGAAACTAAAACATATCGAATATATTGTTAGAAGGATAGAATATCAGGATATGACTTGTCATTTACATTTGTCACTTTTATTTTGGTTTAGTCTATGTTTGTTTATGCCGTGCACTGCCACTTGACGCACTTCTAAAGAGAAGCTAGTATTTTTCACGGTAAAATAGACTTTGAAACGGGCGATTGGCCTCTTAAACGCCAAAGCAAACATGTACTCAAAAGATTATTTTAGCTTCTGTGAATAGCATGTTGATGCTGGAGAAAACATTTGTATGATCCATTGATGCCATGTTGATGTTGTAAACTACCAAGGTCTTGACACAGTATCATTGAACTGTAAAAAACCAAGAATCCCTACTTTCTTCTTTTTATTCTACTAGTCAATACTGAGGTTTGATTCAGATCTGCTATCTCATTATATACTTTCTTGGATTCTGTTTGTTGTTGGAGTTCCAAGTGCTGTCTGTTTTAAGTTGTTTCCTCACTTGTCAAAATCCGTAACCTCCGCAAATTTCTCAACAATATCCCCAAATTGTTATCAAATTAGCGTAAGATTAAAATGTCAGGCATACCATGTATGACTCGATTTTTCATTGGTTATTTGCAAAATATGCTCAGCAGTATTGAATTTTGTCATGTGCTAGCATATGACCATGACCATATTCATCACATTCTTATGCTAGTGTTTGAGCTCGTGTCCCTTAATTCAGGCTCATGGCCAAAAGAAAATGACGTGTCTAACAACTAAAATTTTTAATTCTGGAAAAAAGCCTAATCTGTCATGCGTGAAATTCTTTGTTGGTGAATAATTATATATTGCATAATTAAAGTGACATATTGAACCATGGGTATAGTTATGATGTTTATTGTTCTGCAAAGGGGATAGACAGCCTGTTGCCTATCATTTTATGCCCTGTTTGGGTTGACTTATTTGACAAAATCTACCAGCATAAAAACACTTGCGAGTCTTTTTGGTAGAGCTTATGACATGTCCGTATACTGTTTTCAGCTTATTTCCATAAGCCTACCCAGATAGCTTATGAAAACAACTTATAGTTGTAGCTTATATGAAAACAATTTTACTTTATTTTATCTTTTGTTATAGAAATAACTTCTGCATAAGTACTTATATGATAAACGCTTATGCTATAAACACTTAATTAAGCTGTTTATGTAACAAGTAATAAAGTTCTTAGCTTACCAAATGTTAGGGTCAGCAATTTCACTGTATGTGTAAGTAGGCCAGTGACTAGAAACTTCTTTTAGGGTTGAATTTTGGTTTCAAATAATCTATCCATTCCCATGTTCGGTTATTGTTTGTTTGTGTTAATTATGAAGGTATTATGAACTGGGCCCAGATGATCCACCCTATGCTGCAAAGTTCTATGATTGCTGTGGGGCTGAGGACCCTGAGGCATCTGGCTGCACTACATACTTCCATGTCTCTTATGATGAAGACTGATGTAGCAACTCACACCCTTTACTTAGCACTGGACAATCTGCTACCTTGTTAATATCATTTTCACCATGTTTACAAGTTCTTCAGTTGTACTTGTCATGCACAAACAAAAGTATTATGATCATGTTTTTTTTCAATTTCTCTAGTTACATTTTGGCTGTCTGTATTGACTGTAAACAATTTTCGTTGTACTTGAAAGTTTAAACTTGTGGTGTGGGATTAGTCCATAGATCACTCTGTCCTCCCTCCCTATGTGATGCACAATTGAGATCAGTGTACTATAATAGACTAATATGTTTTTCACAGCTTGGTGTGGTGACATATTTTGGGTTTTTATGTGTTGGGTTATTTGTTTTTTTAGTTCACAAATATAGCCAAGTTACTGGTTTAATTCGTAAAACTTAAAGCATTCTCAGTACTGTTTTGAAATGCACTGCAGTTGGCCTTGTTGTATTGTTTTATATCTTAATGATATACTAACTGTTCTTGCATTTTAGTCATGCAATGTCCTTTTTACATGGTAGCACGTGCCATTGGTACCATTGTTCTTATCTCTATCTTAACCACTCATTCTCTCTAATCTAAATAATTTATTTTATTTTAATTATTCATTCATCATTCTTTTTCATCTCAAATGAACTAATGACACCAATGGCACTAAAGGCCAATGACACCCAAGTATTTCCTTATTTACATGGACTAATTGGATATAAAACAAATATTATAGCGGATCGAACCAAAATAAAAAATATATTGTAGGAACAAAAGTAAATCAGCAATTAGGTTTATGTAGAAAAAACATAATGGAAAATGCTAACGAGTGTCCCGGGGCAATCTTTAAGTGACTTAAATGATAAATTTTTATGAAAATTTATGTAATTAGTACATTAGAAATTGTAATAGTTGACTTTTTAAAATAATAATTTGTAAAGTTAGGATCTTAAAGAGTGTCCCAATCACTCGTTAGGAGACCTAAACATAATTAATCTCCACTAGTATATTTGTGTATGTTGAACCTATGTTTGTTATTACGGTGCCAATTTAAAAAAGAAAAAAGTGTTATTCTGCACGACAATACTCACCGCACGACATGTTATATGGTATAACCTCGTTGCTTAAATAAATTTTAATTGAAATAAATAAAAATTATGACATTATACCTGTGTAGAATAAGTTGTGGTGTGGATTCCACAGCAAGTTGTTGTTGTGCTCTTAGCATTTTTGTTTAAAAAATTACAATGAATCGCTATAATTTTAACATACTCACCATAGCATAAAACATACATTGTAACCGAAACAAACAATACAACATGCTCCCCACCTTCTAAGTATGATGATGTTACGTATGTGCTGTCTTTCGTCGTGTGTTATTCTGAATCTGGAAAATGAGATCAGTTTTTCTTTTTTGCCATTTTGTTACCACGCCATGTGCATGCCAGTTGTCTCAATCTTCCAAGCTATCTAACAAGTCTATGTTTTGACGGTGGAACTCCTTTCAATGCATCTATAGCAAGTAGCAAAAGTAGCTTAGTTCTTTTTAAGGTGAAATTGTTTTTCAACGCGACAAAGCAAAACCAAACATATGCTAAGCTCTCTTTTACTCCACTAGTTATGTCCCTTATATATAGATGCATCTAGTACTACTATTTACATATATACAAACATGAAGTTTAGATATGGACAAAGTTGTAGCTATCACTTGCACAACAAAACTATAAATTTTGTGTACGTTGTAATAATTAATGTACTTTGAAGATTGACATAAGCAAAACATATGACATGGTGGGTTGGAATTATGCGAAGAAATTGATGTGGAGTTTAGGCGTTCATGAGAAATGGGTGAAATTGGTATGTGTACGGATAGTGTTCACTATCAAGTTTTGTTAAATGGAGAGAGTGTGCAACCAATTTATTTGGGAGTTTATCTAGGCCATAAGCCATGTTTTATTTGTGCTTCACAAGTTATAGTTAGAGGATGCATGAGATGGAGAATAGGTAATAGTCGGAGGATAAAGATGGGGAGCAAACATTGGATAAGATAAAAGAAAAGATATTTTGTTAGTATTATTAATTTGATACCTCAAGGGTTAGCAAGCTTAATGTTGTATGACTTGATTGGTGAAGAGGCACAAAATTGGATATGGTCCGTCCTAAATGCTACGTTGAACAATACACGGGAAGCATTGCAAGGCAAAGACTACTTGGTATGATGGAGTATCTACACCAATAAAAGCGGAAGCATGAAGACTAAAAGAAGATGGAAAATGATAAATGCAACAAAAAAATTCAAGCGAAATCATCCCGATCCCATGAATTCCAACTTTCAAGTGTTTTAATTGGCTAACCATGTATCCCACCCAACATAAAGTCCGGCCAGGAAAAACTTTAAGTGGTTAAACTTATTTCGTTATGCAATCGTGAGACAATTGTTTGCGGTAAATATCACTCCGCAAAGTAGATATTGTATGGCTGGGTGAAATGATTATCAAACATGTCAAGTGAGTGATCATGTGGATGATATAGAAATATTAATAACTACTAACCTAATGTCTTATTTTTATTTAGCATCAGATACACGAGCCAATCAGTAAATTAATGGGAAATCAATTATAATGGACCACTCAATATAACACTCAATTTTTATTTTTTTTACGGAATATAATCACTCAACTTATCAAAGTCAATTTCTAACGGATAAATAAAATAGCACATGCATAGAATTAATTACTAACACGTTGAAATTACTAAATTTAACAAAAATAGAACACCTATATTTTTTTGGCTGCACATTGCTTATAAGTATCTCTTTCGAGTATACCAAATCAGTATAGCTATCCTTCTTCTAACACAGCAATGAAATTTCATAATTAGTGGCGACTATAAAAATGAAATTTATTTCTTTAATTTCATTTTCAAGAATTGAAGTAATTAGTCGTCCAGTAAAAAGATATAATTTTTTATTAAAATGAAACTAAAAATAGGAAAATATTTTCATTCGATTAGTTTACTCAACTCATGAGTTGATCCATACTAGAGACTTATATTTTGGTCACAAACATGCTTATAAATTTAATTTTGAACCATTATAATATTTTTGTATATTATTAAAATTAGTTTCCAGCAAATACTAAAAAACTACATTAAATTTATGCTGATGTTGACTCAATTGTTAAAGAGTTTACTCACCCTTAAGGCAACGTGTTCAATGTGAATAACTTTTTGAGGGATGAATTATAATTACATTTGTTAACACTCATTGACCTCTTTAACTCAATTGTCTTACTATAGTGAACTGTGAAGCCTAACTCACCTAAACTTTCTTTTAAAAAAAACAAACTATATTTTTCATAGTAAAGTCTAAAGTGCACAGGGATGATAAGTTTTGCACAATATACACAGTTGTTTTCAGCATTGAATCAATAAATTTAAACATTAAAATAAATGACATATTAAAAAAGGAGTACAAGAATAAGTTACTTGCGGATGTTAAACAAAACCATTTTCCCCATTTTTTTTTATTTGTCTCATTATTTCCAGCTGTGAGCAGTGTGATTCACGTTGGCTTCAAATCATCACATAATTCAAATCCGTTTTGCTTATACATCCACATCCACATGATAAACAAAACAAGGTTTATTGTTTGTTAGTCAGCTGTCTCACCATTAAAGTTGATCCCTTGGCAACTTCAGTTTGGTTGAACATTATATATATTGCGCCCTTTGCGTTAAGAGATTACGGTTTTCGTACTTTAATTGTGTGAAACTAATGTGAACAGCTACACATAATTTTTCTACGTATATAAACATCATTTACCCAATAAAAAGTGAGAAGGAGTGCAAGTACAACCCAAGACCGCAAAACACACAATTATTTCTTGGTATATAATACTATATTGTTTTTTTTAAAGGAAATATGATGCTATATTGTTCTTGTGTGTTTCGTCGTTAAACTCTGTCACACGTATGTGTATAGTATGAGACTAAGAATGTTTTTTTGAGCAAATATGAGACTAAGAATAGTTAGACATTCATTACTTTTTTTTTCTTTTTTACAAATATCAGATGATAAAAAGGTTTCCACACTATACATAGAGATATTATTTTATTTTATTTTATTTTTGTACCAAAAAAAGAATTTTATCTTATTTTTCTCTCCTCTAGTCATGATAAGAGTTGTATTGAGTGTATGTGGTGTGTCCACGTGTACAATGTTGGAGTCATGATCTTTAAATATCACTGTTCTAATAATTTGAAGAGTAAAATTCTTGATCAGGTTTTTTTTTTTTTATATGAAATTTATAATATTAACTGACACAATTGGGTAATTATTCATTCATAGTGGATTAGAGAACCACTCTCTCTTTAGAGTAGGTCAATTTGGATTGAAGAATTGCTCTGAAATTTATCTTATTACTTTTTGTTTTTCTTGCAAATGTTCATTTTTAATAGATTGAAGAATTGATCTCGATTAAGATTAGGTCAATTTAGACAAAACTGAAATATTTGGTCTCAACTTTTTATTTTTGTTCTTTAGTTATGATCGTAAATTTGCTATACAAAGTTGCTATATCATTTGCTTGAGTTGTCTAATTGTTGGTTATCTTTGTTATTGGCTCCACATCTTTGTACTTGTTTGTTCTGCACAAAATTTAAATTCACAACAAATAATTTGTTTGGCACAATTTTTATTTATTTATCTGATTTTATTAACAAAGTTGTAAATATGTGATGAATTAGAATTTATCTACATTTTATCCAATTTCACAAAAAAAATATTTTTTTTAATATGTGATAAATTAAATATGAATTTTTTTAAACGTCAAAATTTTAAGATAAAATAAATGAAAATTTAAATCTTCAAATCAAATTTTGAACTATTTTTTGCTTATGAACTTATAATCTACCAAACAAGTATGAAAAAAGTGAGAATAATGCATCACTTCTGTTAAAAAAAAAAAATCATTCAAAAGTTAAACATATAAGAATAAGAATAATTAAACAAATTTAAATGCGACTGATACTACACACTGAAAAATTGTAAAGGGAGAATACTATTTTGTACGAAACCCATGCAGACGAAAAACAAGAATTGAACTGCTTTAAATTTGTAATTACTAACCTATCCATCAACTATTTTCTATATGATCACCACAACACTCTTGTATAGTAAGTGATCATGTACTCTTGTCAAATTTCGTTGAATCTTTTCCGTAATGAATAACAATGCTCATAATTTAAACAGGCCTTTATTGGAATGGGAAGTGGGAACCATAAAAATGTGAAAATTGAATTGTGTTAAATATATTCAGTTGAACACATAACACTTCAACTGAACGTAGTTAGCTGGAATCGGATCGTTGACACTGCAATGCAATGCAATGGTGTTTGTTCTCCGCATTTGTTCTTAACTAGCCCTAGCTACACTACGTACATAGCATACTAGGTTAGGTTGCCTTCGAGAGGTAACAACCAATGCTTGAAAAATTTACGTTTTTTAGGGAAATGCTTGAAAAAGTATTGAAAGGTAAACTAAACATGACTAACATTTTTCATCTTGAATTATTTAAGGGTCTTGCTAACTTGTGTCATAAGGACACAAAATAAGAAACTAAATGTAATAATTTAATTTTGGAAATTATGCATTCATAATTTTAAAAGTTAAAAAATTTGTCTTTTCAATGCAAACATTTATTGTTTAATTCTATTTTTAGATTTTTTATCTTATGCCCTAAAGATACAAGTTAACATTTTTCATTGTTTAAAAGAGAATGATAAGCCGTGCTCTCGAGAGAATTGATTAAGCAACAAAATTACAATTAAGTAAGTTAGAAGGTCCAAGTTAGAATGATGATAGTAATAATAGTGATGATAGTAATAATAGTTTTTCTTTTTTGAAAAAAAAACCATGAATCGATTGGTGAATTGAACCCAAGCATACTACTATTATTTTTGAAAAAATTAAACTAATCCACTTTAATGATAGTGGAAAGAATGGAACGATTCTTTCCACGAGAGACTTTAAAAAAACGTCATCGCAAACAAACACTACCAAATCATCTAAAAGAGTTCCAAGTATACAATTTTAATAAGCTAACTAAAAAATGTCAACATAGTATAGTCACTTATTGCTTTATTTTTTATTAAAAAAATCAGACAAATGAATATCCATTTATTTATCTGATTATTATCTCACACCATACATTGATTTATCTGATTTTGTTAAAGCAAAGCATATTAGAGAGAAAATCACATGTGAGAGGGTTACTTATGTCCATTCAAAACTACAAATAAAAATAAAAATACACATAATAATGTGAGAGAGAAAAAAAGAGAACGGTTAAGAAAGATAATGTGGCCTGTCTGGAACAACACATGAAAACCAACTCAATTTTTCAGTTTCTGTTCTGTAAATTATATTCCTTCTCCTTCCAATAATTTCAAACCAGTTTCACCAAAACCTTTATTCTTCTAATTTACTACTTTCATCCTAAATTGTTGTTGTGTTTCTCTTTCTTAACAACAATGTCTCAACTCCACCATTCATAATTCAACCAACCAAAAAAAAAAAAAATTCATATTTTTATTTGTTACTTTGCTTCCATGGCTTCAAAATCTAGTACTAGGTTAGTCAAGTTTGGATTTTGAGTATCTGTGTTTGAATATACTGTTAAGATCTGAATTGGGTTGTTCAGTTACTTCTATTCTAAGCACCATTTTTGTTGTTGTTTTTTACTTTTTGTCGGTGTAATTTGTTTTTTTTGCTTGAGGAGGTTTGATCTTGTAATTATGATATGCTATGGTATGATTTTGACTAAATTTTTAATATTTCATAGTTTTGTGTTTTTCTCTTATGTTCATCTGTTGAAATTTTGGAGTTTTGTGTTACTCTATGCTTTCTATGTACAATTCAAAAATTGGGTTTACATTTTTAGTTTTTTGATCATATTTGTTTCTTATTCAGTATTGATTTTGTACAATTAAGCTTGGTTAGGCTTATTTTACAATACATTGTTGATTTGTAAATTTTGTATCACTATCTATCTGCTGTTGTTTCCAATGATTCTGGATGCTTAATTTGAAATAAGAATTGTTTTCTTGTGGCTTAGATGCATCTATTTGATTGGAAATTGAATTGTGTCACTTTTAATGGTTTGTTGATCTGATATTGTTGAAATTATGAATTTTGATAGATCAAAACCATCCGACAATTCCAACAAAGCACCACCAGCAACACCAAAAGTAAGTAAAGTTAGCAAACCAGTGACCAAATCAGCATCTGAGTCGCCATCTCCGTTGCAAAATTCACGTCTTTCTGTGGAAAAATCACCACGATCTGTGAATTCAAAGCCCGCTGTTGAGAGAAAATCAGCAAAAGCTACTGCCACCCCACCTGATGTAAGCCATAATAGATTATATTTAGTGTATTCTCTTTCTTTGATATTCAGTTTTGTTTGTCTTTACTGTCAAATTGATGCATTTGAAGTGTTTTCATTCACTTCAATTCCTATTTTTGAGACGAAGCGTTTGAACTTCCTAACATCTCGAGTCTACTGAAAAGTGTAATAAGGAAACATCTGAGATGTGTAAGGACGTGTACTCAGCTAGTTAATGCTAATCATTTGACATTTTTATTGGGAGTTCAAGATTTTAGATAATGCACGAATTCTTGCCTTCATTCTGTGATGTCTATTATTTGGTTGGAAACTGCTGAAGATGTCTCTGCCATATGGTTAACAGTATTTTATGGTTCATCCGAGTCGTATCTCGATTTGATAGAAAACTAAATCCAGTTGATTCGAATCTAGTGTGTTATTTTTAACTTGAATCTCATCTCGAGTTCAATTCACTATGAACCATTGTAACGAATCTCTGCCTAAACTTAGTATAGCCAACCACTTCTTTTTTGTTGTCAATTTTGTATAGCTAGACACTTCTCTTCTGCCATTTGGTTTATGACTTGAATCTTGAATTATTGAGGTTAGTAGATGATATATTAGCTTAAAACGTCCCATGTCACTTGTTTTTACTTATAAATGTCATATTTATATTTGTAATGTATCATACTATTTATAGTAAAATTCGTCTCTTGATTGGGAAAGCAGGTCTTCCGATTCATGATTTATTTTTGATTATTGGTACAGTAAAATCTTTTATTTTATCATGCTTTCTTTTGAAAGGTATCTGCACTTGATTTGTACTTATTATGTATTGCTTGGTTTTATTCAGAAACAAGCTCCAAGAGCTGCAAAGGGTTCAGAGTTGCAGAATCAGTTGAATGTTGCTCAAGAAGATCTAAAGAAAGCAAAGGAGCAGATCCTTCAGGCTGAGAAGGAGAAGGTAAAAGCTATTGATGAGTTGAAAGAAGCACAAAGAGTGGCCGAGGAAGCAAATGAGAAGCTCCAGGCAGCATTGGTGGCTCAAAAGCAGGCTAAAGAGGAATCCGAGATTGAAAAATTCCGAGCTGTTGAATTGGAACAGGCTGGAATTGAAACTGTGAATAAGAAGGAAGAAGAATGGCAAAAAGAGCTTGAAAGTGTGAGGAACCAGCATGCCTTGGATGTGGCCGCTCTTGCCTCAACCACTGAGGAGCTTGAGCGGATTAAACAAGAACTCACCATGATGTGTGATGCTAAGAACCAGGCATTAAATCATGCTGATGATGCAGCTAAAGTTGCTGAGGTTCATGCCGAGAAAGTAGAAATTTATGCAGCTGAATTGACGCAGTTGAAGGCCTTACTAGATTCAACACAAGAAACAAAAGCCAGTGATAATAACCTTATATTGAAGTTGAAAGCAGAGATAGAAGCTCTCAAGAAAGAACTCGATAAGGGAATGAGTTATGATGAGAGGTTGACAGAGAAAGAAACTAAGATTGAACAGCTTAGTGTAGAACTTCAAACCTCAAGGATGGCTGAATCTTATGCAAACAGTCTGCTAGAGGAGTGGAAAAAGAAGGTCGAGGAACTAGAAATGAGGGTTGAAGAATCAGACAAGTTGGAGAGATCTGCATCAGAATCCTTGGAATCTGTAATGAAGCAGCTAGAAGAAAGCAATGATCTGTTGCATGACGCAGAATCTGTAGCTGCTAATCTTAAAGAGAAGGTGGGATTGTTAGAAATGACAATTGTGAGACAAAAAGCCGATCTTGAGGATTCAGAACGCCGTCTTCTTATGGCTAAGGAAGAAAATCTTGAAAAGTCAAAGAAGGTTGAGGCTCTTGAATCTGAACTTGAGACAGTTAAGGAAGAGAAAGATCAGGCTTTGAACAATGAACAGCTTGCAGCCTCTCATGTGCAGACCCTATTAGAAGAGAAAAACAAACTCATCAATGAATTGGAGAATTCTAGAGAAGAAGAAGAAAAAAGCAAAAAGGCAATGGAAAGCTTAGCTTCTGCATTACATGAAGTATCTGCAGAATCTAGAGAAGCCAAAGAGAATTTTCTAAGCAACCAAGCTGAAAGGGAAAGCTATGAGAACCAGATTGAAGATTTGAAGTTAGTCTTAAAAGGTACTAATGAAAAATATGAGTCAATGCTTGACGAAGCGCGGCATGAAATTGATGTTCTCATATACAGTATTGAAAATTCTAAGAATGTGTTTGAGAACTCGAAGGCTGAGTGGGATCAGAGAGAGCTTCATCTAGTCAGCAGCCTAAAGAAAACCGAAGAAGAGAATGTGGCCGCAGAAAAAGAAATAAATAGATTGGTTTATTTGCTTAAACAAACTGAGGAAGAATCTAATGCCAACAAGGATGAAGAAGCTCAGTTGAAGGAAAATCTGAAGGAAGTCGAGACCGAGGCGATCCATCTGCAGGGAGCTCTAAAGGAAGTAACGTCTGAGAACGTGAAACTGAAGGAGAATATATTGGACAAAGAAAATGAAATGCAGAATCTTTTTCAAGAAAACGATGAACTCCGAGTTAGGGAAGCCGAATCTATTAAGAAGGTGGAGGAGTTGTCAAAGTTACTAGATGAAGCTACAACCAGAAATCACACTGAGCATGAAAATGGTGATCTTTCGGACAGTGAAAAGGACTATGATTTGCTTCCTAAAGTAGTTGAATTTTCTGAAGAGAATGGTCATGGATATGGAGGAGAGGAAATTCCAAAGGTTGTTGAGCTTTCCCTCAATCAGGAAGAACTCAAACATAGCTTACTAGAAGAAAGTATGATCTTGAATGACAAAGCTGGCGAGAAAATCGAATCTCCTAAACCTGTGAAAATGAATGGAAAACCAAAGGAAGATGAGAGCAAAGAAAAGGATGATCCAGAAGAAGTAGAATTCAAAATGTGGGAGAGTTGCACAATAGAGAAAAAGGAGTTCTCTTTCTCACCAGAGAGAGAACTTCCAGAGGCTAAATCATTGGAAGAGGAAATCGAGTCGAAGACAGAAGAAGGTGGTGATGGTGAGACCTTTGATAAGATAAATGGAACCACTGTTATAGAGAACATTGATAATGGTGGAAGCTCACCAGTAAAAGAAGAACAACAACAACAACAGTTGAAGAAGAAGAAGAAAGCATTGCTTGGAAAATTTGGAAGCTTGCTCAAGAAGAAAGGTGGTAGCAACCAAAAATAGAAACAAAATTCAATTCAAATTTGTGTGCATATTGATTGAACAACATTCATTTGTTTGCAATTGTTTTCTTTATGTTTTTTTTTTTTGCTTCTATATAGAAATATAGATTTTATATGAAATGGGCTTGTAATATTGTTTAGGATTTTTTTGGCTTTGGTTGTGGTTCTCCATATCATGTTGGTAGCAAAGTGTATGTGATGTTGATTCAAATCCAACTATTCTTTTTCCACCATTTGTTCATTGTTTATGTCATCCCAATTCAAATGAGGGCTTTCAGTCCCTAATAATTAAATATCAAATTTATTAGTCATCATCCATTATATCAATTTAATATTTAATCACTAATGATACAATATATATAGCTAAATTATAGGGTTAAATATGTTTTTGATTCCTATAAATATACCAATTTTTCTTTTCATTTTAGTCCCTCTAAAATTTTCCTTCAACTTTTAGTCCCTATAAAATTTTCAATCACTACTTTTGGTCCCTATTTTTAAGTTAATTTTTTTTTGAGGAAAACTTTTAAGTTAATTTTTGTATTTTTTAATGAAATTGTGAAGAAATGTGTAGAATATTGTAAAAAAAATTAGATTTTTTATAACAAAAACACAAATTAAATATGAATTTTTAACCTTCAAAAATATAAAAATTCATATTAAATTCATGTTTTGTTAAAAAAATCTATTTTTTTTTGGGTGAGATTCTTATAATATTATGAATTTTTCTGCAAAATTTTATTTAAAAATATGAATTCTACATATGAGTTTATTTTAAACGAGGGACCAAAAGTGAAAATGGAAATTTTTTGAGGGACTAAAAGTTGAAGAATTTTTTTAGAGGGACTAAAATGAAAAGTTAACATATTTACAGGGACCAAAAACATATTTAAGCCCATTTTATTTTAGTTTCAATTCAACTACACTTAATGTGTAATTTTGTTTTCTTCAATAGTCTTTTGAGCTAATTTAATTCTTTATATACTTTTAAGTGTTTTTTTATACACACACATACATAATTAAGTCCTTAAAAAAAAAGTTCTTCTGTCATAGTTTTCTAGTTAATCTCTTAATTATGCTTATTTAACATTTAATCTCTATCAACAACTGAATCAATGGAAATTAGTCATATATGAGTAAATTTGTAAGTGAAACCAACAAACTAATTTGTACTTCAACTGCAAATTTACTCTTATTCTTAATTTGAATTGGTTGTTGGATAAATTACCCACAATCTTTAAGGCTATTGTAGAAAAAATATTTACTTTTTTCCTTCAAAACTAACTCATGAATCAAAACACAAACCACACTTAAAATTAAAATGTTCCTGTGAACCTAAACACAAACCGCACTTAGAATTAAAATGTTCCAAATTTTCTCCATTTTGAAACTATATATTATCCAGTGTCTAGCTGCCTTATATACATGTCCATTCAATTGTAGATAATGGATGCATGCATGTTAGTGTTGTGATGTGTACCTTAGTGGATCATATTGACTAAGGTTTCCTCTAGGAGGCCATTTTTGACTTGGGTGAAGGGTACTTGTTGTCTTTAGTGATCGAACTGTAGGTTAGAAATATTACTTTTTTATTAGTCTTTCTATCCATGTTGTCTACTTTCTCCCATGCATTTGGGTTAGAAAGACCATATATATTGTACCCATTTTTGATTTAGGATAATTATTCATTGACATCCTTTTCTCCAGACAAACAATGTATCACCCTCATGTGAGAGTGTGTGAGACAAAAAAAACTGAATTTCTTTTGTGTGTGGAAATCACGTGGACACGTGTCACAATTGTGTGTGGATGTACAAGTGATACATGTCACTTAAGGGTGTCAATGTAACATTGCTCTTTCATTTATGACCTAACTCAGTTGACAATACTAAAATTGTTAGATAGAACACCTTCATCTGATTTCAAACCCAAAATCTTGTAATGGTATGTGTGAGTTTCACGTATTAGTTGTACCCCTTTTTTCAATTATTTCATTTTTTATTTTTAGTATAAAAATAGTAATATGAATGGATAACAATATTTGTATTTAATAGGCAAAATTATTCGCATACTTCGTTAACTTAATTTCAGATAACAATTTTGTCTTTTATATTTTTTAAGTCATTTTTGTCTTTTTGATCAATTTGCATATGAATTTTCAAGTTTTAAATCTATGATTTTAAATAAATTTTAGATTTAATGTTTGAAAACACATGCAAACAGATCAAAAAGACAAAAATTACGTGAAAAAAATAATAAAAATAAAGAACCAAAACGTTATTTAATACAAAGAAGGCTGGGCATTAACAATTGATGCAGTTCTTTCAACAATATTGATGTAGTTTATCAGTAAAACTTTAAAAGAAAAACAATTGATCAAGTTCACGACTCATGAGTAGATTTTTACTTCCATCGGATTGGATACGTAATAAGATATATGAATTCGTTTTTCTTGCTTGTTGGATGAAAATAAACTAGAATAGTCTTACCTAACGGATAACGAAAACTCATCTTTTTACCAAACGGTAGATATCATAGAAGTATCAACACGTTATAAGAAATTAAGATTATATACTCCTTAAACTGAAAAAAAAAATCAAGATCATACTAACCTTTTTTTTTATTTTTTATAATAAGATCATACTAACTTAATTAATCTTTTTACTAAATTATATATCAGTCGATCCTTTCTAATTAGTCTCAAGTGTCAGAGAATTTTATTGCACAAGTAAATGGATAAACGTTTGTTTAAGAAGTTTGACTTGAGTCTGTCTCCCTTTCATGGTTATAGATAGAAGCTTCTTATTTTTTTTCCTTAAAACTATAGTGTCACTTTCACGTAAGGCTCTATATTTAGGGTTGTCTTCACAACTAAAAACTGTCTTTAGTTAGTGTTTTTCTCATTGCTTTTTACCCATTCTTCAAGTTTCAAAGTCTTCATTTTGTTTAGTATTTTGTTTTCTACCATTGACTTTAGGTGTTAATATGTGGAAACAAGATAAGAACGACTAGGTACAAGTGACCACGCACGCATTTTTCTCTCCTGCTAATATACCTTAATTAGATGTTTAACTCTCAGCCCCAACATATTTTCACGGATTAGACCCGTTGAACCCATTAATTATTGTACAAATCATCGAGTTGACAACAAAACATCGGTTTTTAAATAGATGTATTGTACTAGTTATAACTTTCAAGAATATCGAAGTGACTGAAGTTATTTTCTTGATGAAGAATTATGTTACCAACTCTCTTAACATCATGTACTCACATATATTAAATTAATGGTATAAAGATTAATCCACTTAATTATTGTACTAATCATCGAGTTGACAACAAAACATCGGTTTTTAAATGTATTGTACTAGTCATAACTTTCAAGAATATCGAAGTGACTGAAGTTATTTTCTTGATGAAGAATTATGTTAACAACTCTCTTAACATCATGTACTCACATATATTAAGTTAATGGTATAAAGATTAATCCACTTAAGAAAACTTATTATTAGAAACTAGCTATAGTAACCGCATAAATAATACTTTGATGCGTCCCGTAAGTGTAGTTTAATTGATAATTACCAGAGACGTTTTGTGCAAAGGTCGGGGTTCGAACCCCAAATTTTCTACTTTTCCACACATAAAATGTGTGAATCTAGCTAGTAGGTTACTTGATAAAAAATAAAAAAAACCTTGATGTCCACGGTTTGATCAAAACCATATTACACCCTCGAATTTAAAGCCTTTCAAAATATAAAGACTCTATTATTAGCAAGTTTACATAATACAAATTATTATTTAAGTAGGAAACCTAATTGTTGAGTGATCTGAATTTTATGTGCTGCAATTGATACATGAAGATAAATATATTGTATGCTGTAAAACAAATTAATTAAAATCCCCCATAAAAAAAGAAAATAATTAAAATCTCCATCTTGTATTATAACATGTCTATACAAATGGGAAGCTTAACATGTCTATACAAATGGGAAGCTTTTTATAATGCGAATCCAAAAAATCAATCCATCTTCAGATACATATGAACCAATACATAAAGATCAATAATTCCCATTATCGCTCGCTGAGATAAATCCTGAATGCCATTTTCTTTACGAGACTTTGGAGTATTATGGCTGCAAGGTAGGATCTTGGCTGCAAACACAGGGAGAGATAAATTATTTAACTAATGCAACAAATAAATAAACTTGTTAAAGAAAATAAATTTAGGATTAAATATAAGAGTCAATAAAATTTACATTTTTTTATTTTGTAGGTCTACATACCCCACTTTACAGTTTTTCCAAATTACAAAACTGTATGGTTTTAGTCTTTGAAATTATACAATTTTGTAAAGACTAAAAGGAGACTATAAGAACGAAAATTGAGATAATTATGACTAAAATGTATTTAACATTTAAATTTATAATAATCATAAGTGTAGTTATAATGATGATAATAATAATCTGTATTATATATAAAGAAAATACAAGAGTTTGGGTTGTTTTTTTTGTTATTCCAATTATATCCTTAAACAAATTTTTCTATAATAATGTTATATTGTTGGTGTTATTAAAAAAGATAAAAAATTTTTTTATATTTTTTTTTTTTTAAGGAACATTTGTTATATTATTGCTGTCATTAAAAAATATAAATATGGTTTGTTGAGTTTGTTACATTTAAAACTCACAAATATCTATACTTATAATTTTAATCTATATCAAAAAATTTATATTAAACATCATTTGTAATTTACACACAAAATTTCTAAAAAATATCTTTGATAATCTATATGTTTTAACGCAATAAAAAGAGCGGAAAACCTGTCTTTTCGCTAATAATAACAATAATTTTGATGCACTTTCTGTGTGAAGTGTTCTAGTGCTAGATTATTAGATATAAATGATTGAAGACAAATATTTTTAATGATAAAAATCATAATTATAGTTGATTCATAGTGTAAAAAATCTATATATTAATGCATATCAATTGAATACGATGATAAAGTTTACTTACTCTAAGAGATCTTTCCAATAAGCATCGCTTACATCCTCATACATGAAATCTCCCAACATTTCAAAGGTAGTTGAAGTTGAAGAAGGATTGGAACACTCATTTTGGTTCACCTTGTTTCCCATCATCTCTTTCACACTAGAACATTCTGGTGAAACTGAAACCAAATTCGGTAGCGAATTTATCGGTACCGTTGAAGAAGAATTTGTAGCATCAAATACTTCATCAACCTTTTGATCAGACTTCAAGCAACTACTACTATTGCTGCTTCCACCATTATCCATAAACTGATATCCATTGCTTAAAACTTGTTGCATCTGAGGTACTTCAAAGGTTTGAAAATTGCACTGGTTTTGAGAAGCATAATTGGACTGATTCAATCCTAAAAGTTCATTTAGAAAATTTTCTTGCTGCGATGAAGATGAAGATTGTCCAAATGGATTGAGTAATTGCAAGTTTGAGGTAGGAGTAGGAATATTGGCACTAAGGGCTTGAATTTGAACCATGTTTTGAAGCAATTGGAATTTGGTTGCATCAGATTGAAGCCTAAGAGCATTAGTAGTAGCAGTGTCCCAAGTGTTTGAAAAATAATTGAGAACGTTTGCAGCAAGAAGCTGTTGAAGATTGGTCATAAGATTGAGATGATCAATTCTTGGACGATGAGTCACTGGATCTAATCCCATTTGAAGAAGCTTTTTCTTTAAATGAGTGTTCCAAAAATTCTTTATTTCATTATCAGTCCTCCCTGGTAGATGACCTGCTATAGCTGACCACCTAATAATAATAATACAAATAATTAAAACTTATTCAAATCATATATATTCACATTATTTATTCATCTATCTGGTTTCTAGGGAAAAAGGGCCCTAGCCGTAGTATCCAGAGTTCGGCTAGAAGATAAATTAAAATTGGTCTATTATCGGCCAATCAAGTATATCGAACTCGGATGGTGTTACCGATCAATTTGACCTTAACTAAAATTCTTAAACAACTTTTTACATGTATTTTTGGATAGACGATGAGATTAACAGAATCACGGTGAATTCTGCGATTTTGTTAAAGTTACACTTTAGAGTTTCAACAAAATCGGTGTCATCACGGTTTTGCCAAATTCACCATCATCCAAGTATACATACATAGTAGTATTTTTAAAAGTAGTGAAAATGAATGAATATTAATATTGAATTAGGAGATGAATTAATGACTTACTTATTCCCAAGAACAGCATGCAAATTGATGATTGTTTTCTCTTCTTCATCTGTGAATTGTCCTCTTTTGATATCAGGTCTTAAATAGTTAGTCCACCTTAGTCTGCAACTCTTCCCACACCTGTTCAATCCTGCTAGCTTTGGAAGTGCTCTCCAACTTCCATGGCCATGTTTCTTAATGTGATTCACCAATATTCTGTCCTCTTCTGGTGTCCAAGGTCCCTTCTTCAAACCAATTTCATCACAGCATGGTGCTCTCCCCATCATCACCAGCAGTAGCACTGCACAAACATAAGGGATATATAAATTAAAAGAATTTAGTTTAAGTAATAGTTACGATGGTTACAAAGAGAGTAAATGACTCCATACCTAGGAGTGTTTGAATTGGAGAATGTATTACGGTATATAGACTTATATAGTACAATTATGTTGGAACTAACTTGGCTAAATAGCATAGGAGCTTTGTTATATATAGAATGGTGATGTGGTGATGTTTGGAGTGTTTATGCTTTTTTTTTTTTGTGGTGGCGGCCGGAATTTGAATCCCGGACCTTGTATATATTATACATTGTCCATATCAACTGAGTTAAGCTCACGAAGACTGAATGTTTATGCTTTATAAGACTTTGTTAAGTTTTATAATGCTATCATTTAAAAAATAATTGAAAAAGAGAAATTATTATTAATATAGACGACGATAATAATCACAACTTTTCAACTGAGAATTTGAACTTGATCTCTTAAAATTATAAGGCCAAACTTTTATTATTGAGTTGATAGCCCATAGACATAATACTTCATCGTCGTCGTATATCATATCATTTCATGTTATGTACAATTAACATAACAAAGTTCTCTTAATTACCTTGCTAAGTATGTTTTTATTCTTGTAAAAAAAAAGTATGTTTTTATTATCTACCTTTCATATAAATATATAATATAAGGAGAACAATTAGCGTTTTTATCTATGGTTTATTTGTGTCTGTATATATTTTTCTATTTTTTGTGATAGTAAATTTTTACTATCCCATATTTTCCTATATATATTAACTATATAAAATAATAATGATGCATGTCTAATCATAATTTTCTATTAAAAGGGTGGACGTAGAAATTAGTCAGACTTATTTTCCAATGAACAGCTTATTAAGGGATAAATTTCCAAGGAAGGATATGCAAAATTTCAACGTGAGCTTCACTTGTACAAGAAGAACAAGGAACAATAAGGCACATACGTATGTTTGTTTTTTGCCACCTTTTCATACTTTACACTGATGAGATGGCAACGGCTAAGAGTAAACACATCAGCAACAAACTTTAACTACCAACTAGGGTAGGTTTCCACGTGGCAACTATTAGAGAGTGTGAAGCTCACTTTTCATGGTCTTAAACCTTTCTCTGAAAACATGGAATATGTATAACATAATTAACAATGACATTGTCCGTTTGATCATGTGTTTTTATTTTTTATTTTTATCATGCAACACAATCTTCTTGTGGAACCCCAACTCTTCTGATTTGTGTATATGCATGCATGTCTTAGAAGAAAAATTATGGATAGACACAAGATATTTATTTTACATCTTGAGAGAGGCAGAAATAGAGAGGGTAATATGATAGATATGATATGTTGGTGATATAATAGAGAAATAATAATGTGTTGAATGTGTGTATGTGAACTAGAGGTGTTCAAATATAAGCACCGGTCTTAGAAAATCAATTCAAGTTTTAATTCAAAATGTTTGATGGACACCTTAGAGGTATATACACCATAAGAGAGATAAAAAAAAAAGTGATCCGATAGATGTGGTAAATTTGTGATGTAATTGGAAGAGATAGAGAGAAAAAAAAATGTTAAGTGAGTATTTAAAAATAAATGTTACAAATATCATCGTTGATTTTAAATAAATGTAAATTAATGAAAAATACAAATTTTATGTTAGGGAAACCTCACACACCAATGATCAACTCAAACGATCATATATCTTAGATGAACATAAAAGCACACATCACAGCAAAAGTAATAGCACACACCCAAAATTTTAAAAAAAAAACAACAACGCTCTTAAGTACTTGGATCATCTCCTTTCTCCCATTATTTCCTTTTCCTTCATTCTCTAATTTGTGTTAGTGAAGAAGGGAAAAGGAGAGAATGAAGGAAATGAGAGGATCTAAATCCGTATGTATATTGTTCATTGTACATATACCACTACATTTCAAAGAATAATGATGCCATGTAACTCATAGTCAACCCCTAATTGAAAAAGGATTGTGTATGTTATGTACAAGAAATTACAAGAATCTTTTTTCTGTTGTCTACTCAATATCCTAGTTCTAAATATTAAATTAATTGAAGAACTAACCAACTATTCCATTTTTAGGTGAGGGTGTGAGAATATAACTTCATGATGATGATGCCTTATAGCTTCTCCAATCGCAACATTGACTACACCGCCATTGTAATTTGGTGCTTAATATCCAAAATCCAATCCAAATCTGATATTGCAGTAGCTAGCTACGGCCTAAGTAGTGTATATTGCCAAAATGATTCTCATTGATCATAAGTCTGAACCATCAAAATCCTAATCTAACTTGTACCAAAAAATATAATAATCTTCGTTTTGATGTAACAGAAATTTTGGCACTATTATCTTTGGTTTATATGTAGGCATTAAAATAAATTGTAAATTAAAAGAGTTCTCCAACTAATATTGAGTGCTTTCCACTCATCTTCCTTTTACCAAACAAATGGTTTTATAATTTTCATTGGATTTTAGAGCATTGAACCAACTCCCTATAGGGAAACAATTATTATTATATTGAGAGGAAGCAACTAATCAATCAAATATATGTATCCCACATGTCACTGCCTTCTTTGAATGGTCAGCATTTTTCTTTAGCAATTTAACCACAAAAAGTAAAATAGTTTCAATAATTTAGAACTAAAAGGTTTGGTTATTTATTCATGATAGTCAAAAAGAAAATGGTCTGGATATTCAGAGGTGCTTTTGCTTTGCTTCCATTGATTATTTTTATAAAACATGTTTTTACATCTTTTTTGGTACAAAACTGTTTTTACATTTTTAATTAACTAATTGTATAAACAAACGGTGGAGTGTGCAAAATCTCAAATGCATGCCATGAAACATTACATGAAATGCATTTGAAATGCTAATATGTAACGTAAAGCTGAATTAATATACCTAATACCTTTATTGATCAACAAAAACATAGTAATATTTTTTTAATGATAGTGATAATTAGTTGTTTTATTAATATTTACTCGTTCAATCAAGTTTGAATCTAAAATCTTCGAACTCAAACCAGTTGAACATTCCCCCGAAAGAAAAGATAGCAACAATGAGAAGAAATGACGGGGCTTCTACGGTACATTCATAAATCAAACTATTTTGGGCTTCTACGCTAAACCAATAAATTGATGACTATTTTTACGAATGAAATAACTATATATTTATTTTTACATGGACAATAGATATCAATTAAAGCTCAACTCCTAATTATTTGGCATCCAATTGTATATAAAAAGGATTTAAACAAAGAGGGTTCAAGTACTTCTCCAAAGAACACTGCATCCTTTTTCTTCTAGACACATTAAATAGTGGTTTTATTAAGGGTGTCTCAAACCCACATATTTAAGTGACATCATGAATATACAATAGTCAATTTGGGGGTTAAAAGGATGGTATAGCTTGCCGGAGATTTTCTCTCAACATTACCTCATGATCCACATTTACAAGCCACCTTGTTTTTGTTTTGCATTTTTAATCAAAAAAATTATTTTAATTAACTAACTAACCAGTAACAATCCAGTTTTCTAAAAAGCTTTCGTGTAAATGGAAAACTTCCCAACAACAATAACAAGATCCATTACTTGTGGAATTTGATTTCCTTTAGATTAGGTATTTAACTGTTTAATATATGTTTATGCATATACTAGCTCATTTTGTACATGTTTGCCACATATAGACAGATTTCGTTATATTAAAATACTTTTTATTTGTTAGAACTTTGAAGTATATATAATAAATACTTTTGTAAGTTTGTTAATTGGATTAGTAGAAGCTGGGGTTGGTCACTGTTTCTCAAACTAAAGGTTGTTCAACTTATTAGCACAAGAAAATCTTGTTTAGAAGGTCGAGTCCATTACAATTTACAAACATTGCTTATTATTAGACGAGTAGTTGGTAAAAGAAACCTAAGGAAAAAATTTACCTAAGATTTGAAGCTTAGTTAAGAAGACAACACAAGACAAATGTGAACCTTTTTTGTGTTCATATTGATATTAATAGCATAGATTTGTATGTTTATTGTGGTTAATTGTCTTCTGACTTTTGTCATCCAATTTTAAATGTGGTGACAACTACATTACCCATCAATAAAATGTGAATAGAGGTTATCCATCGATGTTATCACCAATCAAAATTATTCATTCGCCTTTCATTAAAAACGATACATTCAATTAAGTTGGAGTCACTAAAGACTCATACAATTACAGGCATAAAACATGATTAGGAGTAAAAAAAATGCCCTTCCAAACTTGAAGATGATGATGGTAGCAAGCAACTTGAAATGATGGCAGCAAGCATTTGTTATGCTTCTCCAACATATGGGCACCAAAATAGAAGTGTGTGTTGTGCCAAGATGTATGAAAACACACATAAATAGAACCAGAATTAGTACCAACTAATTAAGAATTAAGAATTAAAAATAAAAAATGAAAACACAGTAGTAATTTACTTACAAACATAATTATAGGTTGTGATTGAGTTGATCCCACAGCAGCACAAGCAGCAGCTGCTCCACTGTTCCAGTTAATGACATTTGTTGAAATTCTATAATGCATTGAAAACTATACAAAATCATTATGTCACCAATGGCACCAAAGATCTATGACACCCAAGTATTTCCCCAAAATCATATATGATCATGTTACAAACAACAACAGTAAAAGAAAAATAATAAAAGAATAGTACCTGCTATGACATTCTTAGATACCTCAAACTCTTCAGTGAGATCAAGGTTTTAGAAATAAGTAAAAGAAGGTCTCAGCCAATTTTGAGTGCAAATCAAACCTTCAGCCAGATCAGGACTCAGAGCTCCTATAACATTCCAAAATCCTCCCCCCTGTGCTAAATGCACTCTCTGATGCAACTGCTGAAACTGGTGTGGCCAAAATTTCTTTAACCATTGCAGCCAAGATTAGGTATCGAGGTTTGTTTTGTTTCCACCAAGCAATAATGGTAACTTTGTCATTATCATTTGCACAAGGGTCATTTAAATACCTCTCAAGTTCATTCTGCTTATCAATTGTGTCTTGATTCTTTAAATATTGCTTAAAAGCATCGGCTCTTGCAAAAAGTGAAGGATTTCTAGGTTAAGATTGATTGTTTGATGGACCAACAAGTTGTGAGGTCGCATTCATTTGATCATGGGCAGCCTTGAACCAATTGTATAATTTAAACAGATTATCCTTAACATTCTTGGTCATGTCTTTTGAAATGTCACTCCCAACCTCATAAACATGATCAAACAACCACTCAATATATCTGAACTTAAAATGAGGGAAAAAAATCACTCAAAAATAAAAAATTGATTAGTCTTGTTTACACTGCCCCAATACTTGTCATTTTTCCGCTTCATATCAAGACCCATTGAAGCAAAAAGAGAATTCAAGTTCAAAGTTGCCGCATTAAGATCACTTAATTCAGAAGTGAGCTGATCAAAAGCAGTGTCCAATGAAACTTGTTGGGACGAGGAGAAAACCTTCATGGTATCATAGAAAATCTTCAAAAAGCTTACAAAAGCTCGAATTTTTCCCCAATCACTGCAACTAGAAGGTCCAACAGCCCCAAACCACTCTAAATATCCTGAATCTCCACCTTTTAATCTTTCACACGTTGTCCGGAACTTCTCAACAACATCAAACATCATGTATGTCGAGTTCCACCTTGTGGAAACATCGAGAAAAAGCAGTTTTTTTTACAGGTAATCCTAGAAAACTTGCAGAATTGCTTGAATTTCAAAGACCATACAAATCTAACAACATTTCGAGTGCTGGAAATAGATGTATCTTGATCATTCAAGCTATTAGTCACTACCAATTTCAGAATGTGGGTGCCCCACCTCATATGAAAGAAGTCCACGTCACCAATTAAACCATTTTTTATTTTGATTCTCTTCTTCAAATATGCCACAACCACATCATTGGACGATGCGTTATCAAGAGTGATTGTATACACATTTCTTATACCCCATTCCTTCAACATATCCTCAAGTTTCCTACCAATGGTGTCTTCTTTATGATTGGGAACTGAACTGAAACTAATGATCTTTTTCTGGTAATTCCATTCATTGTCTATGAAATGGGCCATTTTGGTAATATAACTTAGGTTTTGGACGAATGTCCAACAGTCCGTAATAAGTGCTACACGACTGCAATCAGATCTAAAGAAAGCTTTCAACTGCAACTTCTCATCTAAATACAGTTGAAAGCAATCCCTAGTGACTGTCCTCCTAGATGGGGTGTTCAAAAGAGGCTCTAACTGTTTGCATAAAATCTTAAGCCCCTCACCCTAAACAACTTTAAAATGATGTTCATCAAGGATGACAAGTAGAGTGATTGCCCTCCTGTAAGAATCTTTACCAGATTTTGGGTGTATTGAGACCAATCCACCACCTTCCCCACATGCAAAAACAAGGTTTGTTTGTTTCATATCATTTGCTATATATGAGTTTTTGTTACAAATTCTTGAGTGGGTTAGCGAACTAGATGTTCTGTGTATTTTAGGATCACATTTGTATTTTTTATGGCAATGTTTGTTCAGGAACATCTTTTAGTTCAGTTAAGTGGTCCCAACAAGAAGATTTTTTTGAGGGCATTGGGTTCTCTTTTCTTAGGTTTAGGAACAACAGGTGGAAGGGGGTATCATTCACTACTTGAACTGCTGTTTCTGTTACCACTTGAGATGCAATTTCCATTGATGGTTGATTTGGGTCTTGTAAATAAATTTCCAATACTGAAAAACTTAAGCATCTAAGTCTTGGTTATTATTCATCAAAAAGAGTTTTAGTAATTATCAAAAGTTTGAAACAAAAGTTTGTTGCCTCTCCAAAAATAACTGAAACAAACTTCAACCACCCAATAGGTATACAAATATAGAATTAAAACAGAAGCATACAAATATAGGTATACAAACAACATGAAAAAAACTGAATAATACAACTAGAAAATTTTAATATAAGGAAAACATAACTTAAGAAAATAGAAAATTTTCTTTCAAGATCAAACATATGTAATCACAAGAATATATGACATGAGAAAATAAAGAGCACAAGTAGCAGAAAACTGAAATGAAATAAAAGTGTAGGCTTAAAAAAGATAAAAATTCTCTTTCAAGACCAAACATAAGTAGTAATCACTAGAATAAAAGAGAGTAAATAGAACAATTAAATAAAACAAAAACATAAATTTAAAAAATATAAATATTTCTTTCGAGATCAAACTCAAAAAATAAAAAATAATAAAGAACACAAGTAGATGGGATGCAAGTAGCTTAGGATTTTAAAGTAGCTTAGGATAATTTATTAAAGAACACAAGACCTATATATGAATGATAATTTATTGAGGAAATTACTGCATAGGTGGATGCAAGTAGCTTAGGATTTAAAGTAGGAGTGACATTTGCCTTTAAACACCTAGACGTTTGTTTAGCTCTAGGTTTGCCTGTTGTAAAAGAACCTCTACCGGAATCGATTGATTGATAGATATAGTCATGTTAGAACCTTGTTTGACGTGAACGAGATTATTGATGTTAATAGTACATGCAAAGCTCAAGGTCCTTAAAGATGGGGACAACATAGATGATTTTTGTAGAGTTTACATCCTATTGCCTTGTGTCTCTTATATTTTTCAAAATCACACACGGATGTTAATGTTAAAAAGTTTTCTTTAAGCTTGTTGATGATTTAGACGCTCTTGAAACATGTGTTGCTATTTACGACGATTTAATTAGTAATCTTAGTAGTGCAACCTCAAAATACCATCAACGAAAGAACGATAGTGTTGTACACATTTTTGGTTGCTTAGCCGTCATGAAAGTATTGAAAATTTAATTTTAGTTGTTTAACGAAGTTAATTTTATTTGTCATTTGAATAGATATGGACGGTTGAACATTTAAGCCTATGTAGTGGACTAAATAAGTGTTTTCCACGCATTAACAATTGGACCCAAGTGGATGGAGGACATGTTGGAATGTCAAACATTTTTTCAAATGAGACGGTTAGTATTTGCCTTTAATATATTAACTTAGTATTGAGGTTTTCATCTACAATTATTTTAATTTTATCTATTTAATTTGATTAGTTGGTTGAAGAATTGGCCCAACATAAGAAGATGTGGAAAATGAAGTTGGTTTTAGAGATGGTGCATACCTTATATTTGATGTACAGGCTTATTTGGCTGAACATCAAAAGTTCATAGGTGAACACAAGGATTTGCTTTATCGGGTTTCAATCCTTGAGGATAATTTGAGGACATTAAAAGCATATATTGTTCATGCTAGGGAAAATATTTCGAAACCAAGTGATGGGAAAGTAGGAAGTGTGTCAAAACACATAGGAGACAAGTGCGGCAAGATGGATGCGGTTAATGATGGGGTGAAAGTGAGGCGGAAAAGTAGAAGAAAATGATACCTCCAAGGATATGATGAAGTTGGATGGTCAAGATGTGGCTGAAAAGGGATGTAAGGGTTCCCCAACAAATGGCAAAGGAGATGTACATGTATAGTTTTTTTTAATGTATTTTAATTACTTTTAATACACGTACATCTTCTTTGCCTTTTCATGTGTTAAAAATTGATAAAAAACTATACATGTATATCTCCTTTGCCTTTTGTTGGGGAATCCTTACATCCCTTTTCAGCCACATCTTGACCATTCAACTTCATCATATCCCTGGAGCTATCACTTTCTTCTACTTTTCCCGCCTCACTTTTCACCATGTCATTAACCGCATCGATCTTGCCGCACTTGTCTCCTACATGTTTTGACCCACTTTCTACTTTCCCACTACTTGGTTTCAAAATATTTTCTCTAGCATGAACACTATTCGTTTCTAATGTCCTTATATCATCCTCAAAGATTGAAACCCAGTAAAGCAAATCATTGTGCTCACTCATCAACTTTTAATGTTCAACCAAATAAGTTTGCACATCAAATACAATGTCAAATTATAAATTAATAAATTGATTTTTGATTTTTGTTTTGTTATGCACCATCTCTAAAACCAATTTCATAATGGTAAACGACTTGAACAAAGACATCATTTTATATGTCTTTTTCTTTTGGGATCAATTCCTCAACCAACCAATCACATTAAATAGATAAAATTAACATAATTATGAGTGAAAACGTAAACTATAAAACCCCAATACTAAGTTAATATATTAAAGGCAAGTACTAATCATCTCATTTAAAAAAATCTTTGACATTAAGAATTAGTTGCTTAATTACTACGTCATCGGAGGAACAATCAAAGAAGAACTAAATAGTTGGAGAAAACTTTGTGAATCTTTACTAAGAAAATAACAATGAGAGGTGAATGTTATTCTATGTATAACATGTTTCACACAAACTAAGTAAAGAATAGCTTAACTTAACCAACACAAATTATTATCTAACTCATTTGCAATTCCTATCAAATGCAAGCAACAACATAACAATAACACATTAGCAAGAAACACAGATTTTAACAAAATTGCGAACTACTAATGCTTCATTTAACCTAGAATTCTAACAAAATCAGTATCATTCCCTAATATAATTAATTTCTTCACCTTGAAATTCTAATTTCTACACCAAATGCATGGTTTGAGATAAACATCACCTTCAACGGAGAGATTCAACGACAGGGACATTGCGGAACGGTAGCTGATGTTGAATTGCAGAAAGAGAGCCACCCGACAGAGGAAATCGCAAAAACAGAGGAAGGAGATCGCCACACAAAGACAAAGGTAGGAGATCGCCACAAAAACTACATTGTAAGAACAAGTTGTTGTAACTACACTGTAACAACAACTTACAAATATAATCACAACAAAAACCTAATCAAGTTGTAAATAACAAAATTAATCAAAAAAACATAGCAACAAAAGTTTGGATTGACTTATTTTTGAGCTTATGCAAAACAGCTTATGCAAATAAATAAGCTTTTATATATTATTCATAAGCTTATGAAGGTAGTTTATGGAAAAAAGAAACTTACAAATATACAATTTTCGTCAATAAGAACTTATTAATTAACTTAAAAACTTATTTATTAACATAAGCCATTTTCCATAAGCTAAAAAATAATCCAATCCAAATGGACCCTTAACCCTAGTTAAGGTCGGAAAGTAAACTAAAAAGATTACAAATCTAGGTAAAATTGGAATTAAAATTGAAGAAGGAGAAGAAGTAGAAGAAAGAACCTGTAGTAGAGCGAAATCAAAAGGGTGGATGGAGGGAGGAGAACGCGGCGTCGAGGATGATGGAATACGGTGGCTGTCGCAGTTGATGGAGAAAAACCCGGTGTGAGAGGGAGACATACAATTCACGAGACTTCTAAAACATGCCACATCAGCGGTGGTATGAAGGGTGTGCAACTTAAAGGTGGTCAACCTATCATTTTTCTTACTAAAATCGTAGAAGCCACACTCTCTACCGTAGGTTTGATACAATATTATAATCATGCAAAACAACTTATGCAAATAAATAAGCTTTTATATGTCATTCATAAGTTTGTCAATGTAGTTTATGAATAAAAAAAACTTATAAAGATACAATTTTCGTTAATAAAAACGTATAAATTAACGTAAAAACTTATTTACTTGCATAAGTTATTTTTCATAAGCTAAAAAATAATCCAATCCAAACGGATCCACTAAGCTCTTTGAATCCGCCCATAAAGTCAACTCACTAATTCAAACCCGGACCAGCTAGATTATATTATAAATAATAAATCATACTGTAACATATTTAAAATGGTTGAACACACAAAATAATCGACCGTCTTATTTTACTTTATTTTACTGCATATGCCCTTTTCACATATGTGACTATTATCAACAATTAATGACAAAAACTATGATCAATATTTATCTTTGATCGACTCTTTATCTTACTCTCAAAAGATAAAGTGTTTTACTTATACTTAACTAACCAATTAGGGTCGTGATACTAGGTATGATCCTAGAATATCATATATATACTCATACTTTTTCTTATCTCTTGTACAATGAAAATTGAACATAACTATAAATCAACAATGCACTCAAATATTCTTGTAGTCAAATGTTAATAAATATTAAACTACTCAAATTTAGGTATTTCCACATTACAAGACTCTAACTTGATGGACATGCATAAACTAGCATACTCATAAACTTCTATTCGCATACAATCACTAATAACAAGTTAAAACTTGCTAATTTCATCCCCACAACTTAACTCTACTTCTTTCCCCTTAATAATCCTTAAATCCCCCAATTTTTAACATGTATTTCTCATTTTCAATCTTAAGAAGAGAACTCACCTGAAGATGTGAAGAAGATCTGTGAATACGATGGTACTAGCTTGCTAAACCTTTGCCTCTACCAACTTTGATGCATGCAATGGTAATGGTCAGAGGATTAGAGAGCAGAGAGAGAGAACAAGGGAAAGAAGCCAACAAATCTCATTTTACCGTTAGTAGTGTGAGAATATCTTACCTCCTTGCCCTTATTAAATTAGTTAATATCTATTTTACCGTTAGTCTTTTTTTTATGGGATTTTACCGTTAGTCTTAGAGTTAATACCCATTTTACCGTTTTTTTTGACGTTACCGTTAGTCTTAGAACTCAAAGAAGTAGTTAAGAGAGAGATTAAGATAACTAAAGATTGATTAATTTTGGGATGTTACAAAATAAAAATGATATTCCTAAAATCAATTTGTGACAAGCTTTACTATCTATTGCTCATTTTGTTTTTTACGGATTAAAATAAAAGTGATATTCACAATGAATAATTTATAGATTATTTTTTAGAAATTTAGCTAAAAAAACATAATCTACTTTGCGTTTGTTTAGTGTAATAAAAATCAATTTTTTTTTTAAAAATAATTTAGTTCGTTTGGATACAACTGTATAAAAGAGCTTTTTGTTACAAAATTAATTTAATCTTTTGAAACATATTTCCCTTCTTTAAAAAAAATCTATTTTTTGATAATCTACTTTTAACAGCTTCTCATTTGAGGTTGTTTTTAGAATTTTTTTTTTAAATTGTAACAAACGGAAGCAATAATTTTTTAAGTGATTATATTTTAACAAAAGTGATTTCTTTTCTTCTTAAAATCACTATAACACACGGGCTTAAAATTCAAGAGAATCAAAATTGTACAATTAAAATGGCTAAATATGATGATAATAATAATATTTTTTCTATTTGTTTGAAAGAATAATATTTTTTTCTATATAATGGTAAGGAATTTCAAAATAAGATTGAAAATAAACCCAAATATATTTATTTAATAATAATATTTTTCTACAAATATTGTTTTAACGGCTCAAGTATCTACTACTTCTTCTTTTGTGAAAGAAAGTATCGACTAATTTTGTCACTCTATGTTCGTAAATTCCTCAAGTTTTTATTCAAATAACATATTTTATGACAAACTATAAAAAAAAAACATATGTTAGACAAATCTTTTTAATTCCTCTAATGGTGAGTCGAATCATCGACTTTGATACCACTCTTCGTCATTAGGGAAACCCATGGGATCATCACATTGGGTCAAGAACAACCATGCAAAAAGAATTTGACACAACTTCCACTTTTATCATAAACCTTAAAATATTATATTTATGAGTTATCTAACTTATATGATGCTCAACTTTCATCTTTCATCTAATACGAGACTTCTAACTCACGCCGTGATACAACTAAATATGACTTAGACTCAATCCAAAATTATTATAACACTTGATTATTTTTTTTATAAAGAGTGATACTTTGATAATGACTCATATAAATACCTATAATATGATGTCTGTGGATTTAGACCACCCACCAAATTATTCACAATGATATGTGATATGTCTATTGATTTAGACCACCCACCAAATTATTCACTTTCCAAATTGTGATTTTGAGGGAACACTTGTTTTTGAAACAAAATTTATCAATTCTTGTCCGTAAATAAGCAAGGTAGATGATAGGACGTGTGGACAAGGTGAAAATACTTTGAAAATCATTTACCTAGCAAATTTAGTGACACATACATCAAAGAGGGAACCTTTAAAAATAAAACAAGGAAGGAAAAGAAGGAGAGAAAAGAACTCATGAAATCTGAAACAGAAATTAGAGCAAAAGCCAACCATTAATTGTGATTTGGGTGAAACAATTGACTTAATAACTTTCACAAAATGAAGCACGTTATTTTTGTTTGATTTCTTGGCAAAACTAAGCTGCTAATAGATTCAATAAATACCCAGCTTTTAATCTCAAAACGCTAAACTATATGGCAATGTAGCATATTCTTAAAATTAAATAGATATTTGATGAATGTAGTTGTAATTTCTAATCAAGGGAAATGCACTTGGTATAACCCAATAATCGTTTTACAACTTATATATGTTTATCAAGATTTCAAATCATCTGAGAAATAATACAAAGGTTAGAAACAAAATAACTTCCATCATCTTATTCATGAACTAAACAATGTCACTAACTGATTTTCCTTTCTCTAGTATTATTTTGAAGCAGATGATTATTACTTTGCTTCTTTTGAAGCCTTGTTTTTGTTAAGGTAACTCTTGGCAACTTCCATAATGTTTGCCAAGGGCTCAATGGAAACAAATGAGGCATTGGCTGCATGCTCTTCCTTGATTTCATACTCTATTGTAGTTTTGATTATGCTTGAATCTTCACCTTTTTCTATAATTTCAAAACGAACTCTAAATAGTGTGAATCCAAATTCTAAGTATCCACCTTCAACTACCTCGGTTTCTTTGATGAGCTTTTCATTATCAATCTTGGTAAATTTCTCGTTGTAACTGGCTGGGCCAGGTGTACCTGTTCAAACTCCAATCAAAACCATCAATGTTACTTTAACACTTAATTGTGTTTTTTTTATAGGAGGGGTTATGTTAACACAGAATACCTTTAGATTTGTATTTAGGATTATTTTATGAGTAAATAGGCAATTATCTCTGAAATTGTAAGTTTTGTCAATAACCCCCTGACATTAACAAAACTTCAATTACCCCCTGAAATTGCACAACGTTAATCAATTTATCCCATGTGTCAAATACTTCTGTTAGTCAACATGACGTTTTGCAAATACCTCCATGAAGTTTTGCACTTATGTGCAAAATGCCCCGTAAACTTAAAAATTTATATTTTTTTTTCTTCTTATCATTAAAAGTGATTGCATGTGGAACATTACCCCATCTGCTCATATTCTCTTTTATTTCACCTTCATGTATAAACCATAGAATTCAGATTACCATATTGTTTTTCCTTGGTTATGAAAACTAAGAATCATTGAATGTGACTTTATAAATATTGTACTAAAAATGTTTTCTGGTGTTAAATCAAAGAGTCCATGTAATCAAGCTTTAAATGAGCCTCAGTAATAGTGTTTCAAGGTGAAGTGAAAGGTATGAGAAATAGGGTAATCTAATAGACATGGGAGGAAAATAAGATAGATAGAAACACAGGCAACAAACCTTTAGTTAAGATAGATAGGAACATGCCTTTTCAATATTTGAGAATCTAATTATGTCTCTCAGTTTTGTCTAATTCTCTCTACACAGTCACAAACAACCTTTAACTAAATTGAAAACATGATTAAAAATTAATGGAACATAGATGCCAAATCATTCTACACGTTTTCTACAAAATCAAACTGAACTATTTTCTGCATAATCAAACAACAAGAAAAACCTATTAAATATAAATATCTTTTGAGAAGATAAGAAAAAAAAATAATAAATTTTCAAGTTCAGGGAGCATTTTGAACGTAAGTGCAAAACTTTAAGGGGGTATTTGCAAAACGTCATGTTGACTAACAGAAAAAATTGACGGAGGGGGTAAATTGATTAACGTTGTGCAATGTCAGGGGGGTAATTGAAGTTTTGTTAATGTCAGAGGGTAATTGACGAAACTTACAATTTCAGGGGGTAATTGCCTATTTACTCATTATTTTATTTTTTTCCCCTTTTATTAATATATTTTCTTTGGGGCGATGTAGTTTTTGATTTGAAAGAGTGTCAACCTAATTAGAATCACCGGTGATGTCAACCTAATCGAGACCAAGCTTTTGATAGCTCTACGCTATAGTTGATTTTAAATAAAATAAAATATATGTTGATGTCTTTCTCGATCGTCATTTTATGTCATTTATGTTAGGAAACACTCGTTTATATTTAGGAAGCATTCATGTAAATAGCTTGAACAACTTTTAGCTACAAATTACATTAGAAGATAAAGTGAGTTGAATGTAAAGTGATTTATGTTACTATGTTTGGTTTAAATTTTGGAGGCTTAAAAGTGATTCTTAAGGTTATAGAATTGATTTTGATCGTAGAATTGATTATACTTGAAGTTAGAATTTGTAGTTTTTGACTTCTTCAATTGATTTTACTCTTAAATTTGAATCTCATTCTACATAAAATCATCAAAACATAAATTAATTTACATTCATCTCACTTTTATCAAAAGTTAATTTTACAAAATCATTTCACTCAAAAATCAATTTTTGTCGCTACATAACCAAACACATATTAAATTTCCTAAAGTATCTTTTTCTGCTCAAAATTCACAAGAATTCTTTCCATACACATGAATATCTATATTGAAATAGATCCGAGCCCTCCACTTGTGCATAAACATGTTTATCAATTTATAAAAAAGTCACTTACATGTGTATGTATAATTTGCAAAGATGTTCAAAACTAATCCAGATTTTTCATGATATATAAAACAAGCATGTGATAAAAATAAAACTAAATAGTGAGTCAATTGATGGATCAAATTTGCATATATCTTAGAAAGTTGTGTATAGGTATTATAGGTTTGTGTAAGGCTAACCGTAAAATAATAAACATAAATAAAAATGAAAATGACCTGGAGTGAATGTGAGTTTGAGAATAGTTCCAATCCCTCCATCTCCTTCAATTAGCTCCACCTTCTGAAACAATTCAGGCATCTCAGCTTCAACGAGTTTTCCAATACCAATGGTGCCAAAGAGATCCCATGCTTCACTTGCTGGCACATGCAGTTCTAACTCATGCTCAAGTTGACCAGACATCTTCTTTCTTTTCCACAAAAAATGTACTCTTTTGAGTTTTAAAATGTGGACTGTGCTATTGCTAATATATCAATGTATGGTGTATGAAATACTAACCCCGTAATATATTTGGGATTATTACATCCTTACGTTGAGTCCAATGAGACCGTTTAGTTTTGGACCATCTTTTGTCCTTTTTGTTCTATTGATGTCTCATCTTTAATATCTTTATTGAATGATTGAAAAATATTCCTTTATTTTTATTATTATTTTTTACAAAAAAGAATATTAATTGAGTTATACGTCACATGCATAGTACATAAATACATGTCTCAATGCTCTGCCGCTCTGGGTTTTGCCGTTTAACAACTTTTTTTATTTCCGATAAATAGAAGGAGCACAATACAAGGTCAACCAAAAACACTTACTTCCTCCGTTTCATAATAACTGAGTTATTTACAAAAAAAATTGACTCATTTCACTTTTCAATACAATAATAATTACTTTTTTCAATTATAACTCTAATTAATACTACTTTCATCACTTCCGATTTTTTTTTTAAACAGAGGGAAAAGTAGCCATAAAGGCTACAACCCTAATGTAAAAATGTATACCAAAAAAAAGAAACCAAGATACAAAAAGTTGGAGGGGGGACATATAACCAAAAAACACTCCACATGAGTTAGCAGTACCTAAAGTTAGGAAAACTTGTCTTATTCCCTACAAATTCAACATTAAGCTGAGGAGGAACATTATTGAACCAAGAATAAGCAGGCAAAGATAAACCTAAGTTAGCAAGTTGATCAGCCCTCCCTAAATATATGCGTAACATTGAAATTAAACATAGATAAAAGAAACAAACAGTTGTCCCATCTGTTCCTTAGAGACCAAGGGACTATCTTTGAAGACTTGAAAGCCATGAAAACAAACATGGAATCTATTTCCAACCAGAGATTGTGCCAATTTTTAGCATGAGCTATCTCAATTGCCACCATTGCAGCAATGAGTTCAGAGTTCAAAGCAGAAGTTACTCCCAAGTTAATTGAGAATGCTCCTAGAAAATCAGTCTCTGCATTCCTGAAAATCCCCCCACAAGCTGTAATTCCTGGATTACCATGAGCAGCATCATCCGTGTTACACTTCACCCGATTAAAGATTGGAGGAGATCAAATGACTTCTTTGATGATGTGTTGTTTAGGAGGGTTCACCTTGACATCAAACTTCTTGAGAATAACAAACTATGTTATGGATGAACTAGCTGCAAGTTTTGAGAAGTTACTAGAGAGAGAGGTTCCAGAAAAAATGATGTTGATAGCTGTTGAAACCTGAATTTTCTTGTCATTAAATCTTCTCTGATTTCTACATTGCCAAATGGTATGGAAGCAATGAATAATAGCAGCCAAAATAACAAGCTTATAGTGAGGTGATCAATTTCTATCAGAGATTCTAATGATGTCTAAGAAAGAGATTGAGTTACAGTTCAGGTTGAGAATAGAACCTAGCCAGTACCAAATGTTATAAGCAAATGGACAGTCAATGAACACATGATAAGATGTTTCCTGAGATGTACCACAAAGACTGCACATGGAAGAAAACTGACATCCTCTTTTGATGAGATTGTCATCGGGGGGGAGTTTATCGTGAAGAAGTCTCCAAACCAAAAAAGATTTGGAAGGAGGAATAACATTGTTCCAGATAGCTTTGGCCCAGTTGATGATCTGAGAATGATTAGCAGCATGAAACATATAAGCATCTTTGAATGTTAAGGAACCATCATGAGAGACTTTCCAAATTAATTTATCATCTTTAGGAATCAGAGGAATGGTAGTTAACAAAAGCTTCTGATTCAAAGAGGGATAAGCAGCCAAAATTGTTTGGGGCACTTCCAATTTTGCATTTATGATAAGAAAGAATGCATCCATACTTGACAAAACACTCAAAGTTATTTTTCTCTCTCTTTCACTTATACATTTTTTCTTAATATGTGTGAAATGAACAAAAGACTAAGTTAAAATGGGACAGGGAGTATTGGAAATCTCCTTCTAGACGGTGGCGGAGCCACTTACACCCTTGTGCGGGCATGTGTCTACACTATTAATTTCAATTTAGTATAGAATGGTGTTAAAACAACTATTAGGTAAAAGAAAAATACTCATCTTACCAAACTAAAATTAGTCCAATTATTTAATATCTCATTTATGAATCATAATATTTCAATACAATCTTAATTAGTTTTTATGATTGTACTCTACTAGTTGAATTATTCTCAAGTCAATAATTTCTACTTTGTAAATACATTAATATTTGATAAGAGTAGTTTCGTAAGAGTATATTTGCTTCTCTTTCATTTATTTATTCCTTCTGGCTCTTTTTATAAGAAACAAAATACATAAACCATCAAGACCAATGAAAAATATTGAAAATAGTTATTTTCATTTAATATTCATAAATTTAAACTGATTCCATGGATATCCCTTTTTTTTTGTTGATAGACGAAATGACAAGAGTCGTCGCACAAACAAGTAAATGAGTCGGGGTTCGAACCCCGATAACAACGTCCAGATATCAACTTTGGCATTTTTTTTGTCAATTGACCTAGGACTTGTGGACTTGATACTACTATATTAATTACTCTTAATTCTAATAACTAACTTACTTTTAATATTCCCTCTCAGTACTAAATAAGAACACAAGTGAAATTAACTTATAGCACATTTGAAAGTTTGACAATGTTTTTGATAAAAGAACAAAAAAATATCGACACTTTTGTTTTTTTATAAAAAAAGATCAGAGGAAGTATAATTGTAGATGTTTATTTCACTTTCATCTTAAAGAAACACAAATAATAAGTTTTCATTTTTTGATAAAATAGTAATTTCAATGTTACAAACTTACGGTATATGAATATTGCCCCCACAATCTAAAACTTCTGGCTCTGCCACTACTTCTAGATGACCAAAAACACTTGAACTTGATGACGGAAAACTAAAAAGACAGCTAAAAAAAGAGACAACAATCATGAGTGAATCTTCGCTCCATTTACTAAGGCTCGATTTATCCCTTTTCACTTTATAGATGTATGACATGTGGCCATAATAAAATCAAGGGTTAAGATTAAAAGTTTTACAAAAAGTTGAAAAACAAAGCACACAAACACACAATTTCTTCTTTCTCACCGTAAACTCACGCGCCCCTTCTTCTTCCTCACATTTTCATCGTCACTGCCAATCAATATCAGATCACACAAATAGAGAAATATAATACCAATTTTGGATAGAAAAATCAATTAAACTAAATACACACAAGGGATCAAAATGACCACAATCTCTATAGTTTTTGAATGATAGGCAATCCACCAAACCTGTTTAATATAAATTAAAATATTAGTTTTTTTCTTAGGGATATTACAAAGGATACCTAAGACCTAGTGTGGCTGCAAGGATAGCCTGAAGTTCAAGCTAAGCAGCATGTTGCATCCAATTCCAGGACCCAAAAAAATCGTGCTATTCGACTATGGTTATTGTACTAACAGTAACAACAGATTTACAGGGACCAAATACCCTGAAATGAACTAAAATAAAGATGTTCCGTCGCCGGAAGTGGCGGCGGTGGAGAGATGAGGTTGTTGTTGCGACAGGAGGTGGAAGGGGGAAGAACAGAGTAGTTGAGTTGTGTGGAACAGAATGGGGAGAAGAATTTAATCCTAACCCTTGATTTTATTTTGGCCACATGTCACACATCTATGAAGTGAAAAGGGATAAATGGAGTCTCGATAAATGGAGCGAAGATGCACACCTAACAAAATTAGATCAATTGCTTTATCCTTTGTCTCTACATAAAGACCTAACATCTTAACAATCTCCAAAGCTTCCTTTGCTTCTTAATGCTCCTCGGCAAAGTTCTCTTGAAAACTTAATTTATGGGCGCCTTTTCCGTTTTTTCAATTTAGTTTTTAACTTTGGACCCTTCAATCTTTTCACATGTGCAAACACACTCTCTTCACTACAATATATATTTGTCCTTTCATATAAGTTAGTTGAGCAATTATCTTGGTCGGCCAAAGAAATCTCAAGGATATTATTTTGACATTTTTACCGAATTACCAAATTCTCACATGTGGGCTGCTTGGGTGAAATTGGGTCAAATAAATCAGAACTTGGCGCCAACTTTTTGTTTGAATCCATTGGTCCACAACATGTTCTTGGCCTGTAATGCCCGAGACTGATGAGGGTGGGCCGATGCACAAGGCAAGTTTAATTTTGTTGTAATGGGAGAGATCCTGAGACCGGGAAGGCATGTGGTTGAAGGAAGGTTATAGGAATTGTTTGCTACCACATATACCAATAAGATGCATCTTGTTTTTGTTAGTCCATTCCGTAAGAACTTCATAGTTAATTTTGGTAGTCCATTCCATGAGAACTTCACAATAGTTAAGAGTGTTTGACTTGAAACAATTTTGGGATGAGTGACCTTTTGAGAAGTGTCCCCGAAAGCGTACGAGTAAGAACAAAACATTCTGAAAAAACACGTGTTGGTTTTTGAAGTCAGTCGGCAATACTTACAAGTCGTTTGGATGTTAGAAGTCCCAAGCTATAGGAAACGTTTGCTGAAACAGTTTGGAGATGTTGCCATTCAGCTGCAAGGAAATCCCAACTTGCCGTTCGAAGATTGCACTAGATTGGTGGTGTCTCTAAAATTTATTTTGTAGGGGTTTAATTTTGTAAAATTAATTTTGGCAAAAAGTGTGTTCGAATGCAATAAACCAACTTACGTTTAATTAATCCAAACTAGCCTAACGTCGTCGCAAAGAGGTATAATTGATTCCAATATTGAAACTTCATGTGTGATGTGCTCTCGCGAGGAAGAAGAAATAAATGATTTATTTTTATCATGCCATTTCTCTATTCTAGTGTGTATTGAGATTTATAATTAGGTAAGAGTGGTATTCTCTAATGATGTTCAACAACATTTTCTACACTTTGGCTCTTTGGTTGGTGGGAAGTCTTCAAAGAAGGTAAATTGTATGTATAATTTGGTTAGCTGTAATTTGGTGCTTGTGGAATATAATAAATAGAATAGTCTTCAAATAGACATTTAATATGGTGAAGCTATGCAATAAAATAGAGAGAAGGTTTGAATTGTGTTCTTTAAAATAATATTGTAACACCGATTTAGAAACCTTTCTAAAAACTTTGTTGTAAATATTTCTTCAAAAGATGATATATTGAATAAAGTGTTTTTAAAACAGATCCAACGAATTTAGGGAAAGACAAATTGCACAAAGGGTTTATACTAGTTCACCCACCACACTTGATAGGATGATAGATACGTCTAGTTTCTTTACATCTTGAAGGGTTTTCCACTATAATTAACATGATTACACAACTTTGAGAATATACTTCAGACACATATGTTTCTTAACTTTGCAAATCATTTGAGAAATAGTACATGGCAGTTACCTTAGAATCACTTGGTTAAAAATTTGTTCTTCAACCTTGGCGACTTAGGTTCGATACTTTGGCACACCAAAAGAAAATACATGATGATGTGAATTAATGAAACAAAATGTTGGAAGCAAAGCAGCTTTCATCATTTTATTCATTAACTAAGCCATAAGTTTTTCTTTTCTCTAGTGTTGATTTGAAGCACATAATTACTACTTTACTTCTTTCGCATCCTTGTTTCTGTTGAGATAATTCTTGCCAACTTCTACAATGTCTGCCAATTGCTGGATGGAAACAAGTGAGGCATTGGCTGCTTCCTCTTCCTTGACTTCATACTCTAATGTAGTTTTGATTATGCTTGATTCTTTACCTTTCTCCATCACTTCCATACGAACTCTAAATAGTGTGAATCCAAGATCTAAGCATCCCCCTTCAACTACCTCTACCTCTTTGATGTGCTTTTCATTATCAATCTTGGTGAACTTTTCTTTTAAACTAGCTGGGCCAAGTAAACCTGATCAAACTCCGACCAAAACAATTTAAATTCTTTCCAAACACATGAATTTATAGATTGAAATAGATCCGAATCCCCCACTTGTACATAGACATATTGGTAGATCAATCTATTAAAAGTTAAAACTCACTTGTAGTGTATGAATAATTTGAAAAGATGTTCAAAACTAATCCAAAATGTTCATAATACAACAATCATATGATCAACAAAATAAAATTAAATAGAAAGTAGCCTCCATGAGCATAGCTCAATTGGTAGCTAGGGACATCACATTTGATATGCAGGGGTCGAAGTTCGAATCTCAAATTCTCCCCTTACATTAAATTTTCCATGTGAATTATGTAACGATAATTATATATTTTTGTGTATAGTAGTGGCAAGCTAAATATAAAGAATACATAAATAATAATGAAAATGACCTGGAGTGAATGTGAGTTTGAGAATAGACCCAACCCCTCCATCTCCTTCAATTAGCTCCACCTTCTGAAATCTTTCAGGCATCTGTTCCTCAACGACCTTTCCAATAGCAAGAGTGCCAAAGAGATCCCATGCTTCACTTGCTGGCACGTGCATCTCTAACTCATGCTCAAGTTGACCAAACATCTTCTTGATCTCTTTTTACACAAACTATTTGGGATGTGGTGTATGTGGTACTGCGGGGAAATTCTACTGTTATGTAATCGTCCACAATTTTGATGTGAAGTATACGCAACTATTCTAAACTTGACACATAACACCAGATGTTTATAGTTATTATATTATATTATATATGGAAAATGTTTTGCATGCCTCCATTAAGTGGGTTCCACGTAGCTGTTTTTGGCTTTAGAGTCATTGATGTTTTTGTTTATATACGCCGTTTATATCTCTCTTAATTATTTATTCCCCTTCATTTAAAAAATTTATTTTAATCATTCAATCATCATTCTCTTTCATATAAAATGAGTAACGATACCTACGTATTTTTTCCTATCTAGTGTACCCCACAAGAAAAATTGAAAAGTAGAGTGATCTGACGGATACATGAAGAGATATAAAATGAGGTTTTTAAAATTTTAAATTGGGTCAACTTTATCTTAATAAAATCGGCATGTGAGGTGAGGACTTTTCCAATTCATAAACACTCTTCGGGTTTTCTCTCATTTAATATAGGTTTGGTGCATGAATATAAATGATAGGTGGCTAATAGATTTTTTCAAGTGTATCAAATGTGTTATCAAATAAAAATATTTATAAAAAATATTCATCTCCAGAAAGATTTGCTGTTTTTAGGCAACAATTAAGCTATACTTAATTGAAACTAAAATAAAGGAGGGGTTTTCAAGAGTTGGTTTGACAACGACAATTGAAAATCGAAAAGAACTTGATTTAGAGCAATGAAAGTGATTAGAATTTCATGAATCTTCTCTTGTCTATTATATTGGTTTCTAATTCAATAGCAATTTGAGATTTTATTTTGTTGGTTTTTGGATTCCAAACACTTGTTTTGATTTTTAAAGTCTATTTTGAAAAACTAATTTTCATCCACCGAAGTTCTTACTCGATTGAGTCATGACTATGTTGCTCTTTTTAAGATGTTTTGTAATATTGTCTAAAATTGTACAATGCAGATTACTAATCACGCGCCTTCAGGATAAAACAAGTTCAGCTACAACTTTATAATTAACTACTGTACTGTAGCTAACCGTTCAAGAATTACAATTTCAATATGGTACTTAAACCACTCTTAATTTAATATTGAAACCAATCAATTTTGGTACTATGACCACTTTATTATGGTCTTTTGATCGTTCAAATATGGTCATACCACCATTCTAACTTTTAAAATTTCCAAATATCAATATGGGACAACAACCACTCAAATAATTATATTTTTAAGACCATTCTTAATTTTGAAGGGACATTATTATTTCTCAAAAGAGACTATGATATTAAAAATACTCTTTATTTCGAAAGGATGTGAATTATCGAATAGGCTATGCTCTTGAGACCATTTTTAATTTTGAAGGGACGTATTACCTAAAAGTGATTATGGTCTTAAGAACACTCTTGATTTTGAAGGGACAGAAAAAAAAAAGATAAAGAGGAGAATAACTTGTTCATGCAAACTCAAGGGAGAAGAGAGAAAGAGTTCTGATCAACTCAATAGAACTATTTCGATTTAGCTACAATTATGGGAGCCGATTGATTAGTTCAAAGACTCTTGTGGATAAAATCAAAATAAATTAACCCACAAAAATCAAAACCCACATAAGCTAAAATTATAGAAAGTTATATGCATGAATAAATAATAATAATTACTATCATTTTTATCATTATCGGGTACTTAAAAATTAAATACCACAATAAAAAAACACTACTAATTTGTGTGTTCTATTTTACGTGGGACATCTACACTCTATTTTTTCAATTCACACAACACTAGATCAAAGTCTTAGGACTTGTGTTTACTCTTCCAACATTCCAATTTTCTTCCAACTTCACACCAATGTTTCAACAATTTTCACTACGTTTAACAAAATGAAAACAATAAATTTTGATCCTATTAAATAAGAACAAAAAAAATTCAATGCAAAGACTACAGCTAGCAATTCATTCTCAATAGTTGCATAATTCACTTGATTCTCATTTAAAAACTTACTAGCATAGTAGATTGCATAGAAAAACTTGTTCTGATGTTGGCCAACAACTGCTCCAACCGAGTAATCACTTGCATCTCACATTGAAATTTGAAGGAGAACATGTGTTCGTTTGAGTTACACACCCCACAGAAAGAAATGCTGTAAAAATGATGTATATATTCATTTTACAGAATGTGATTATATACACATATTGTAGTACAATTGAGATCCTATAATTAAGACAGCTATAATTACAATAATTGCAGAATG
>Ga0228711_1000338_pt1 | contig 53186 bp, 21 predicted proteins | sample MedpolnodulmetaG_2_FD_177996 | JGI IMG/M metagenome (GOLD analysis project Ga0228711, IMG submission 177996) | Root nodule microbial communities from Medicago polymorpha collected in Santa Monica, California, United States - brown nodules | ecosystem: Host-associated > Plants > Roots > Nodule... | reverse complement strand
TGATTTCTTGTTTTGGTTTTTTTTTTTTTTTAATTTGATTCTAATTGTATTAAATTTTTTAATTGATTATGCAATTGAGACTATGACTAATATATTTTTGTTGTGGATTCACTGTTAGGGTTTTTCATATGTACAAAATCAGGGATTTTGTGGTAGTGACACTCTTCAAAATTAGTTCTTGTGATATTATTTGTTTACTATGAAGCACCGACATAGACACAGACACACTAGACACACACTTGTCAGTGTCTAACACATCTTTGATCAGGAGTGTCGATGCTACCGAGTTTGTTGATACTTTTAAATAATATTTTATAAATGCATAATTATCTTGACTATATTGACTATTTCTTGATTTTATGATCATGTCAAAATCATTGTTGTATTATTAGTTGTTAATTATGTTCATTGTTGATATTAATTGTGAACGTTAATTGTGATTAACTATGGATATGCTATTGTTCATCAAGTTTGGAAGTGTTGAAATACATAATTCCACTGTATAGTATATAGTATATAGTATATACCATGGTTATATATCAATGGGATCCTGCACCTTAGACTTTACTTTTTGTTGTTAATTTCTTTTTTAACACTTTCTGACTACTGATTATCCTAAGTCAAATAAATTGGTTATACAGTGCATACTGTTCCGCCACGGTCTTGCTTGCACCACGACTACTTTCACGTTTCATCTCGCGAGGCTGTTTTTGTGGGCACCGCTGTTCGCGTATCGGCCATTCCCAGTGATCTTTCCAGTTCATATTGTTGTTTTGTTCTCAGGTAATCATATTATTCACAAATAATTTTTATCTTTGTGCAATCAATATTGCTGCTGTTCTGTTTCTTGTTAATTTTGACAAAAAAAACTATATCTGAGGTTTTTACATTATGAAAATTTCAAAACATAACACAAAAAACCACCTCGAACGGGGCCAAAATTCGTTTAAATCCGTTTCTGTTTGTATATATCTTTCTAAATTATTGTTTCGAAGTCTGATTTTTGGATAAGAGTGGATACTTGTTATTATTTTATTTTTTTGAATTTGTGGTTTTTTCTGATTTTGAGTAGAGGAAACTGAGACTGTGATGATGTTTGCAATGTTTTTTGTGTGTATTGATGCACCTGATTTGAGGATATTGAACTATATGAAAAAAAGGGATAATTTTGAGTGGAGGAAGGTTCGTCAGTTTTGGAATTATTGATTACATAATTCCACTGGATACCATGATCATACATCAATGAAAACTGTTTCTTATGTCATAATTGAGTGGTAATTCAAGAACTTTAAATGAGATGTTTTACATATCTCATGATGTATCAAGAATTGTGTTATGCCAATGGTTATCGTGTTCGATAAATTGGTAGGTCATGACTCATGAGTGACCAGACAGCCCTACAAGATATGAATGTGTTAACCATTATTATGAAGAATGTAGTAGTTTTAGTTATGTATTTTCCTTTATAATAGTAAAAATATTGGATCAAGGTGACGTTTTGCAATTGGTTCTATAGTCTTGGTTTATTATGCATCTATTTTTTTCTTTGGTCAACCTGTGACTCATGTTTTTTATGATGATATTGTGGTTTTTGCATGATTTCTGAGCAGTGAAGGTTGCATGATTTGTGAAAATGTCCCCAGACTTGGAGATAAAGAGCCAATTGGAGAATATAAACGCCCTTGCATTTTCGGAACTAAATGTTCTTGAGCCTAGGGAAAACGGTGAGGCTGATGATTGTGCCCAGGAAATGATGTCAATTGAACAAACTCCTCTGTGTAAGGGAGATAAGGATGTAGAAGTTAATATCACCGAGTGCAAAAATTCTGGCAAAGCTTTGATGGTGTTAGATTTCGGTGAGGATGATGTCACTGAGAGTGCCAGCTCCTTTGGTGATACAGGTTCAGGCTCAGAGAATGCTGTAACTGCTTCCTACGGTGATCCAGAAGTTGAATCACAAATGTCTTCTGACAGTGCATTCTCATCAATGCGTGATGATTGGCATGAATCACTCTGTCGAAGGTATATTTCACTTTGAGTTGGTTTATTAGCTTGACCGCAGTTTTTTTCATATAGTTCGTTATATTTTGGTTTGTGAGAGACCTCTGATTTTGGGAATTGTTTTCCCCAAGATTTTGGGAATTCTTTCTATTCTTTGTTATGATCTTGTTCTGTCAGTGCGTCAGAGGGTGAGAACTCCTTGTTATGATCATGTCTATTATTACTATTATGAGTGATGTTGACTCCGATTCACAATGTCTTTGATTTAAACTTCAATTTCAATAGTTTATAGTATGTTTTACAATTTTCTCTATTAACCATTCAGAAAGAAAAGGACAACAGATCATTGGAAGAGGTTCATAAGCCCGATTACGTGGCGCTGTAAGTGGATTGAGTTGAAACTGAGGTTACTTCACTCTCAAGAACGTAAATATGAAAAGGAGCTTGCGGCACTCGATTATACAAAGCAGCTTGATTTTTCACACTTAACATTAGATGGTTCTGGCATCAAATCAGTACCTATTTCTGGTCGGATGCATAGGAATAAAGTTATGAAGAGGAAAAAAAGAGAAAGAGTCGAAGAGAAATGCGATTTAGCATCACACATGTCCACCCATACTTTATTCTCCTACTATGGTATGCCATCTCCTTATATATATTTTTGTTTTTAATATTTTTTCTCTTTTTATTTATAATTTTCTCTCTCTCACTCCTCTCATTTTCCAGAGAAAGCAAATTGTAATGTTGATGTTGGTTTGGGAGATAGTTACAAAGTTGCAATAGGTCAGTCACAAAAAATTTCTACCCATTATTGTTAATGAAATGAGTACAAAGAATTTGATACACAGTTTTCCTCTGGATTTTTCATATGTAACGTATATGATCTCTTTTAGAAACATATTTTAGTCATTTGTTTAAATGAGAGTTCATGATTTCTTATGCTACATCCCGTTTTAATGATATCAGGTGGTGACGTTGAAAATTTGGTTGAGTTCAAGTCTTCTGTTGATTTGTGGTATTCTCAGGATTATCATGATAATGACAAGTCCTGGAATGACATCATTGAAAAGATTATAGAAATACAGTCTCGAGTTCAAAATTTGAAAAATAAATATGAGAAGGTGATCAGTGAAAATCCAGGAAAAATTTGTTCTGTAAATCAATTGAGCATGCTTGGACCGTCTGATAGACGTATTCATTCTGATTTAAAGCCTGGTTCTTTTGCTGGTAACAAAAACACATTTTCCAGTTAGTTTAATTCTCATTACTTATCTCAGCTTCATTCTGAGCTTCTAATGGGAGATTTACTTATTCCAGGAAACGCATCATCAGGTGATCACAGGATAGCTCCGCGGGACGATGTAAGCTTACTATAAAAAAACTATCTGTATAATTTCAAGTTTTGTATTTGTTATTTTTCTGTAGTGTATATTTGTTATGAACAAGTTCAATTTTTTATGCTCGATATTTGCTATCCCTATTAGTTTTCCACTTCTTGCGCTGTGCTTTTGGTTTCTGCAATAGTCTGTTAACTCATCCTTGCGGGACATAAATTGTATCCAGCTTATCATTGCTCTGATTTATTTGTTTATATTTTTATAATGCTTTGTGCATGGAAATTGTTCTTTGTAGACTCTATTATTAGTCAGAGTTGTTGATCGATCTTGTCAAAGTTTGTTTTTCTGCACCAGTAACATAATTCACTGGTTTTATCAGAGAACCACAAATTGGTTTGCGCAAACCGGTTCGCAGTACTTTTACATAACCAAAGTACCATTACCACCTATTTAGAAAAAATTATAACTGCCTTTAATGATTAAGAAAACGCAATCGCACTTCAAAAGTGGTCCACCTTTCTAGGGAGAACACACAGCACACTACAAGTGAATGATAAAGTGAGAATAGGAACTTATATTTCTATTTCGTTGTTGTCCTTAGTGGTTAGGAATATATTTCTTTGTCAAGTCACACACATCCACACATCCTTCACTTTTCTTTTTACGGAATACCAAAGGATAGTGAGGGTTTGGGGAACTATTTTAATTTTGCTACAAAACGCATACCAAAGCTTGATACCCCCATTCGTAGCAAATCCTTCTCATGTTGTGTACCGTGAACCCGTACCATGTACCAAAGAGAATTGCGAATTATTTGACTATGTTCTGCACTAAAACATTATAATCATTCTGTAGGTTGATTTTCTATTGTATCTCTTCCGTGAAGCATGAGTATAGTAACGACGCTTCATGTACAACTGTCGTTTAAGATTTAGAGCCAGCAAGACATTTAGCCTCTTTAAGATCTGAAACTCAAAGGAAGCAGAGATTATTGGAAAAACATCTGACATGATGGGAGTCGGCATTTTGGGGTTCCATTATTGTGTGTAGGCCAGACCGAGTGAGTTCTAATAGAAAGAGGGTTAGAGAGAGCATGGTGAGTGGCTCTGTGATGTTATGCATCAAACAAAGAAGCATAAGATTTCAAAGCCTTTGAAGATTGAGTCGTAAGTTAAGAATAGTTGAAGGTGGAACATGGTCTGGTGAGCTTGTGTAGAGTATTTAGATCAAACTATTAATGAAGCAGCGAACACTTTTTTGTGCTGCTATTGGGTCATTTGCATTTATCTACACTCTAGATGTCCAGTTCTAGTTGTTAGAAAGTTGTTGAGATCCTACATTGACTAGAAATATAGCCAAAATAGTCCTTGTAAGGTTTGGGTTAGCTTCGCTCTATACACTAAGCTTTTGAAGTTAAGTTAGGCCGACTCCAAGATCCAAATTCGGTATCCTAATAACAGAGATCTCAAGTGGATCAACAACATTTCTATCTCTTATAACTTGGGTTTAGTTTAGCCTAGATTAATTCCTCAAAATTTCCATGTATGGTGAGGGATGTCCTCCGCCACATATAACCACTATTTAGGCCATATCATTATCCACCGTGGGACTCTCAACAATATCCATAGCTCAATAGTATTTCTAGGATAGACTTTGATCTCTGTTATTGGGAGATGCCATCTTAGAATTTGTTATAGGCTACTCTATTCCAAAGTCACTTGAGGGGTGAGGACTGGTCAAGCCTTATAAGGACTAATTTGACCATATCTCTATGTAAGATATCAAGTCTCAACACGCCCCTCATGCTCAATATTGAATATCTGGAGCGTGGAAAAATGTTGGTGGCCCTATAATAACTCCCCCTCACGACTAGGATTGGACATCCAGAGCAAGGATAAATGCGGGTAGCACAATAACAAAGATCTCAACATAACCCAATTACAAAATTATAATTCATTTACAGATGTTGGTTATCTGTAATTTTTTATAATATCTTGCCATCCAATTTGTAGTGGTGCTGAAACATTTAGATGCTAAACACAATGTATTTTCAAATAAATATCCTTGCTGGTACTGTTGTAGCGGTATATCTTTGTTGTGCATGTTTGCACATGAACATACACTTGTAACCAGAACATACACTTGTAAAAGCTATCTGAAGTTGATAATGATGTATTTATCTTCCATGCTGTGATGCTGCAATTAATGTCTGAAATTTTGAATTAATAACAGTAAATTTAATTATCACAAGCATCCAGGTCCCGGATACCTTGGTTGTATTTTGAAAGGGAAAATTTTGAACTATATCTTTGTATCTAATTTACATGCATACATTATGAATTTTTATAATTTTGGCCTGCTCTTATATGCAGAACAAGGATGAAGATCTTACACAATATCAGGTAGCCAAGGAAGAATTGCACGAGCATGATGTGCATAATGTCAATGTGAATTATACTTTGAGATCATGTTCTGCATTGAAGAAATCTGGTTTAAAGAGGTCAAGGACATCGCGTTAAAGTGAATCTGATTAGAGTTCGACACAGATTAAGGAACTGATAATTCTACAAACATGTTGGAAACTGCTTGGGAGGGAATGTGTAAATGCTGGTCTATTAACATCATGTACAATGTGTAAATTCTGGTCGTGTGTTCCACTCTTTTGCAACATGGAATTATTTTAGTTGTACATGATGTTAATATGGCACCATGCTCTATTCTTTAGCCATAAAAATATTATTTCTTGTTGGAACTATTGCACTATACCTTCTTTGCCTTTGAGATGTTTCAAAATGAAGGTTTTTGCTCATTCAAAGAATTACTAATGTTTGCACATCTTAAAAATTCTGATTTTGCACACAAGTGTTGATTGGTGTAAGTGAGATGGTAAAATGCAGATGCCACTTTATTCTAATTGCCATTGTAACATAATCAACACTATTCTAATGCATTGTTCACGTGCAGAGTGAATTGTTTTAGTAAAATAATGATGGTTTAAATATGTTTTTGTTCCTTATAAAATTGGGAACTTCTAAGTTTAGTCTTAATTAATTTTAATAGATTTTTTAGTCCCTACAAAAAAAAATTTACTTCTAATTTTAGTCCTTACTAAAACAAAGTTTGTCAAACTATCCTTAAACTCTTAACTTTTTGAACGATTTTTTTATACAAGTTTAGAACACTATGAAAGGTTCGTTTACTAAAATTTAGAATTTTTTAACATGAAACAAATTAAATATGAATTTTTTACATCGACAAAAGTTAAAGATAAAAGTAACAAAATCTGAACGTAGAAATTAAATTTTGGGACAATTTTTTGTAGAGGAACTTTTTGTAATGTTCTTAACATGTCTACAAAAAAATTGTTCAAAAACTCAATAGTTTAAGCATAAATTAAACAAATCTGAATTGTGTAAGGACTAACAATGAGTGTAGAATTTTTTGTTAAGGGCTAAAAGAACTATTAAAATTAAGTAAGGACTAAACTTAAAATGTTCCAATTTTATAGGGACCAAAAACATATTTAATCCAATAATGAATGGGATAAAATTCATAACTGGAAAAAACAGAATATACTAAATAAATAACAAAATTGATTTTCATTAATTATCAAGAAAACATGGAAATAGATCCAATTACAATAATAGCACCTAAAACTAATGGGAAAAATGAGATTATAATTTATAAGTCTCTTGTTACTAGACGAAAAATAAAAAAATAGATAATTATAGTAGTAATATTATTAATAATAGTAGAGAGAAAGTGGTGGTGGTTGCATGAGGAGAATGAAGAGGTGGTGGTGGTGAGGAGACGGCGGTGATATTACAACTGGTAGACAGCGGCAGGGCCGACCCATAATCAGTCGAGGCGGGGCTATGTCACCGGACCTCGATTTTTTGGGGGCCTAAAATACTTTTTTTTTAATATGTCAGCAACTAATTTAATACTTATATTAAAAACAGGGAAAGTATAATAAGTTATGCATGGGGCTCTAGTGGCGTGACCACTTGTGGCTGAACGTAGGCTTTTTCTTTTATAGTGCTTAATTTTATTTTTTTCGGGGTCCCAAAATTAGCTTTTTTTTGTCCTTAAAAGACTAAAATCGAGCCTAGGAATTGTTTACTTGTTCCACTTAAAGGAGTGAGTTCCAGGATTTTCACATAAAAAAAACCAAGCACTTCCACAATTGCTCTACAACCCAAATTTTTTAAATAATTAAGATTTGAATACCTTTGTTTCCAAAGTTCATATGAGGTTATTTTGTTCCTTTTGTTTGGAACCCTATTGAAGATGTAACACGTTGAATATCCTTTAGATAATCCAGAATATGACAACATGACATTAACCATTTCTACCAAAGTCATATTCTTCATTTCTACTATTCTATTTTGTTGTGGGATGTAGGGTGCAGTAACTTGATGCACAATACTAGTGGATTCAAAGTAACCTGATGATAGAACTCTCCTCCCCTATTGTTTCTAAAACATTTAATGAAAGTTTCATGTTGAAGTACTACTTGTGCTTTAAACATTTTGAATTTATCTAAGACTTCATCTTTTGAATGCATTAAATAAACATAACAAAATCGAGTGCAATCATCAATGAAAGTAGCAAAATACTTTTTACCAACCATGTAAATCACATACATCTGAATGAATTAAATCTAGCACCCTATAACTTCTTTTAACACTTTTAAAAAGTTGTCTTGTAATTTTAGTCAACATGCAAGTCATATACTCCACATAAAATTAAATATAACACATACATTTTGATCTTAGTTTTCATATAACTAATACATAACACATGTATCATAAGTTCATTGTATTAGATTCAAGTTTCATGTTTAAAATATTCAAAGGTTAATCCAAATAAATACAATAGAAAAATAAACAATGAACCAAAATCATTAATACTTTCTACTACTTTTTTCGATGAACATTTACAATAATTCAAAACATCTCAAATTATCCTTAATATCAGGATAAACAAACTAAACAATTAGACAGAACGACATTTCAATAAACCAATGTCTCTCATGATTTTAGTTTAGCCATTTAATTTTCAATCAAACTTATTGATTGATCACAATACAAATTGCAGTAACAACAATATATATCATGTGAGCAATATCACTACGTACTCACAATATTAGAAAACAAGTTCACGTAAATACGCAACCAAATTAATCTTATGCAACTCCAATACTTTATTACAATCAATATTTTTGCAAAAAACATAAACCAAATTTCATAAACATGTCATATATTAGAGTAAGAGAATGTCGAGAATTATCTTGTTGACAGTGGCGGAGCCATGAGTTTTAGATTGTGGGGGCAATATTCATACACTCAAACACTAAATATTTATTTTACCAAAAAAATTAAAGTAAAATACACATCTACAATTTTACTTCCTTCAATCTTTTTCTATAAAAAACAAGTGTCAATATTTATTCCATGTATTGGTCAATTGACAAAAAAATACCAAAATTGATAGTTTGATGTATTGCATGTATTACATGTATTTATTCCATGTATTTATTCTATGTTGCATTATTTTTTAAACTGTTTAATATATATGCTTCAAATATTTGGCACCCAAAAAAAAAACTCAAGATCCATCACTGCATCTGAGTGGTTTTTGAGATATTTGATAACTTATTTGTTCATCTATGTCATCATAGTTAGTTTTTATAATCTACAATTTGTTGCTTAACTATGATTATGTCATCATTTTATTGCTTATTAACTTATATATTTTGTATAGATAATTAATTATGGTAAATAATTACAAATAATTGTTGAAATTTCTCGATCAATCCATAGTTGGATGATATGTTGACAATATATTATCATATAATGTTGCACTCATGAAAATATCATAATTAATTATCAAAAGTAGAATCTATAATAATTAACTATAATAATATACAAAGGGGTTATGTTTTATTAGATTGAATTTTTCACTGTTTAAAATTTAACCTTTATTTAAACTTTTTTTAAGGAATTTAAACTATTGTATTTACAAATTTATCCTTTTAAAATACTATTTAGATTTTGAATTAAAAAAATGTTAAATCCTTTTATAAAATGAACAATCTCATTAAAATATGAATAATATAAATTGAATATTTATTTAAGTGTTGTGTATTATAATTTATAATCAAGTTCAATAAAAAAAACATACCATTATTATAATTTACTTGTGAAAAGACGAGCACTCACGTGTCCGCTTTCCGCTCTTTTTATCACGCTAATACGTGCAGATTATCAACGATATATATTTGTGACTTTTAAATGTAACAAATTCAACAAACTGTATTTATCTTTTCAATGACAACAATAATGTAACGAATGTTATAAAAATTCTTATTTTTTTTAATAACACCAATAATATAGCATTATTATGAGAAAATTTATTTTAAGGGTATAATTGGAATAACAAAAAAGTCAACCCAAAATCTTCCTAAAGGGTTATTTTCTTTATATATAGTATAGATAATCAAGTGCAATAAAAAATATGTAATTAAATATAATTAAGAATAATTCCGTTTTGACGTTAGTAGTAGTAAAAACATCGACAAAATTATTCTTTGTTTGCACTCCAATTTGATAAAATGCAATACAAATTCAAAGTCAAACTCCAAACAAACTTTCGGAAATCCTTTTGGATGTGGAATTTGACAAACCAGACATCTCAGCATCTCATCAGGTAACTTGCAGACACAGATTTCACAATATACTTGAGAAAACGCCGGGAAAGTAAAACATAAACAATGTCAATTAAGTGTTCTAACAATGATAGTTTTGAAGAGAGATAGCTGAAATTAAACTTAAATAAATGTATTGATTACCATGACCACAGTTAAGAACAATAGGATGAAAAAGTAATTGCTTGCACATTATACAGAGAACAATAGGATGAAATCCACTGATGTAAATATTATATGCTATTGGGAATTCCCCTCATGTGCTATGTAAAAACTCACAATGTGTATATTTCCCTTCATATATTTGTCGTGCTGATGTGAAAACTAAACCCCCTCTGATGTTAAATATATATTTTGTAATAGTGACAGATTCATTTGGAGGATGTTTCGTTACTCATCTTGGATGTTGCTCCTCTTTTTTAATCAAAATAACTGGTGCTATGATAGTTATTGAACAAAGTCACGAGAGAGGACGCAAAACCTTTAACACACAATGTAATGTATTATATAATATTTCTTCTAGTTCAAGCTATTGAGCTCAACACTGTTGTACATACTAAAATCATCATGTTATAGATCTTAATTTATATGCATGTTCATATTTAATCTTTATAACTATCATAAATAGGAATCACATTATTAGTTTGACAGTTAGAAGTAGTTACCGAGAGAGAGACTTGAGCCCAATTATCTAAGGCACAATAACAACATGTAATATCATCATAAACACTAACATAATGTTGTCATAAAATAACATAGATTAGACAAGTACAATGAAACTTGTGTATCTACAAGGTGTTGAAGACAGAAAGCTCTCAAACTTGAAGAATCAACGACCACCTACAAGACGAAGCTTATTTGCGATTGGGACAACATTGATTATTGTTTTCATGTCTTGAACAAGGAGCTTCATCTTGACACAACAACAATGGAGTTAACAAGTATCTAGTTTTAGTCAAATCAATTTTAGATGAAAAAGAATTTCCTCGATGCATTTAATACACAATGGAATGTATTATATAATATTGCTTCTTGTTCAAGATATTGAGCTCAATACCGTTGTAAATAACAAAATCATCATGTCGTAAATCTTAGTTTATATGCATGCTCATATATTTAATCTTTATAACTACCATAAATAGGAATCAGATTGTTACTTTGACAGTTAGAAGCCGTTACCGAGATAGACTTGAGCTCAATTATCTAAGGCACAATAACAACATGTAAAATCATCATAAACACTAACATAATGTTGTCATATAATAACATAGATTAGATAAATACAATAAAATTTGTGTATCCACACGGTCTTGAAGACAAAAAGTTCTCAAACTTGAAGAATCAATGACCAACTGCAACACGAAATTTATTTGCGATTTTGACGACGTTGATTATTGTTTTCATGTCTTGAACAAGGAGCTTCATCTTGACACAACAATAATGGAGATAACAAGTATTCAGTGTTAGTCAAATCAATTTTAGAGTTTTAGATAAGTTGGTTTTGTCATATGTTTTCCCTGTATGAATAACCTTTTTAAATGACAGGGTTAAATAAGTTTTTACTTCTTATAAATATATCAAATTTTGTTTTTAGTCTTCATAAAAAAATTGACATGTTTTAGTCCTATAAAAAATTTCAACATAATATTTTAGTCCTCGTTAAATTCAGATGTATTTAATTATTCTTACACTTATAAGTTTTTGAATGATTTCATACACATTTTAAATATTATAAAAAAATCTTCCGTAAAAATTTAACTAAAAATATGACTTTTAGGTCCAGATTTTCATCAGATTTATCTTGAACTTTTGAAAATATAAAAAAGTCATATTTAATTCATTTTACGTTAAAAAAATACACATATGAGATTTTATTAGTTATTGTCATGATCATGTGAAAACAAAACTTAGAATGTGACTCTCTTTTTAGACAAGATTAACCCGAAGTAGCAATTCAATGCTTTCATTAGATCATATTCATGTAAAACACAGAAAAGTAGATATTTTTCAAACTTATGTTTAACTTTTAACCATTTACTTGGAGTAATAATTACTTCTTTAGCTTGCCAAAAAAAAACAATATATATCTAGTTATACATAATTTTATAATAATATATAACTATATAAAATTAGAATTTGTTTTTTTATAAGTTAAATACTGCTAAATTCTGACATCATAAGCTAAATTTGATATGGTTACACTATCAAAGTACTCACTCCACTCACCTTGATAGAATACTAGTACATATGTAATCATTCACACTCCAATTTTTTTAAAAAGACTTAGGTATTATATCAATTTTTCAATATTAATGGATCCTATAATACAGGACACAATTCTATCTTTTAAGAAAAAACCTCTCCTTTCAGAGAAGCACGTAAAAAAGACACATCTTTAAATCATTCACCTGTCAATGCAGTCAGTGAGACAACAATCCTTGAACACCAAGCACATGGCTGCATGCAAAAGCAAACAAGTTTTTTAATAACTCGCATACAAAGGTCTTGTTTTGATAAACAACTTAATTGAGAGCTTATAGATTAAGCTTTTAGCATATAAGTGTTTATATATAAGCTATTTTTATAACAAAAGATAACATAAAATTGAACGTTTTCATAAGTTATAAACTTATATGTTGTTTTCACAAGCTATCTTGGAGAGTTGCATGTGAAAATAAACTCAAAACAATTAATGGACATGTCATAAGCTCTCTCAAACAGTCTTACAAGTGTTTATGTCAGTGGATAAATTCAAATAAGTTAAACATACCCAAATACATAACTCTAGAATGTGTTTATGCCAATAGATAAACTCAGAATTACTAATATTTGCACATCTTATAATTATTGATATTGTACACAAGTGGTGATTAGTAAGTGATATTGTAAAATGCAGATGCCACTCTTATCTAATTGCCACTGTAACATAATTAACCCAATGCAATTCAAAATTGGTTTGGAAGTACCATTTTATGATACTTTTGCGAATTGGGTCACCAAAATTTTCAGTAAATTTAAAAAAAGTTGAGTAGCATTTCATGGTACTTTTGCGAATTGGGTCATCAAAATTTTCAGTAAATTTGCAAAAAAATGAAGCACCAACGAACGAACTAGGAAAAATTAAAATAAATAAAAAGAAAAACTAACCGGACCCACCAATACTATGACATGAGTGACTCTTTGAAACTAATATATTTTTATCTTTGAAATCACATAGGTTATCTCGATATCTTAAGACTCTTAGCTAACACATCAATAAAACTATCAGTATATGAAAACAACGTTGTAAATTCTTTTCTAACAAAATTGAACTTTAAATTTATGAAGTAACAAGTTGATAATATAAACTTCAAATTGATAATATTAGGTAAACAATAATCGTGTTATAAATAAATGTGCGATGCACACAATGACACAAATATTTGAAAGTATTATGAATGCAAATTGCGTACCAACTATATATACACTCCTACATACTTAATTCTTTAAGAGTGACAAATTGTGTATTGTACCACAAAACAAAGCGAATTGTGAACCTATGACTACTAATAGCTATGCAAAATTACTGTATTTATATATTGACTTGTTCGATTTGATGGTCAATTTATTTTATGTATTGGTAATCATTTGGATTGTCAAATTTCATGGAGTTATATAAAAGGAGAGAAAAAAGTTCTTAGAAGATGAAAGTTTAACTTTTTTGTCACGTTAGTCTAAGGTGTAAAATTGTTATATTTATTTTAAGTTTAATATTTGTTCAATAACTCGAAGCTCACAAGCAATTAGAGATTAATAGCTGATAATCATAGAATCATCTACATTACTCATATTTACATTCTTAATCATGAAATCAGTGGTAATTATATACATACTTGTTAGACTTTTGCTTCAAGCAAGGGTTGCCGTTATTCCCTCCCTCATCGATCATGGTTTCAGAGAGTTGGTTTTCTTTCTTCCATAATTTGCTCTAGGTACCTTCATCCTTTCAATTTTGGAGGGTTTTAGTTGATTTCTTATATACATGTTCTCCGATTTTATTGTTATTATTTTCATTATTATGAAATTTGTCTTTCTATCAGTTTAAAGGAATTTAAAGGAACATAGTATCTCCCCAATGGCCACCTCACAAGCGCCGCAAATTGCTAACTCAAAGGGAGAACTTCCTCATGAGGAGAAGCCAAAGGAGCAAAAAGAAGAATGCACAAAGAGAAAGCTTCCTCATGGGGTAAAGGCACAGCCGTTCAAAGGCAAATTAGCCATTACGGGGCTTTTAGCAATGCTTTTGACACAAGTTTCACAATTTTAGTTTATGTGCATATTTGAATTCTTTAGTATCAATGTCTATTAACCGGTAGGAATCACTCGCAAAGCATGAAGCCTGGGATGCTAAATTTGACGCTATACATAAAATGATTGACGAGGAGTGTTCAAATACACAAACATATGAGGATGTCTATTTTTATGGGGAAACGTATTTCAAATCGTGAGACTAGTAATAACGAGGAAGAAGAATAATGCAAGGGTTGAGAAAGGAAAAGAGGAGCACTTACTGAAGAACATGTATATATGAAATCATAAGACGATACATCCTTGGTTGCATAATCCACAAACTTTGCGTGTAAGGTGAGAGATGTCGACCACATATAACTACGTATTTGCGACATAGAATTATTTCAGTTGTACATGATGTTAATATGGTACCATGCTCTATTCTTTAGTCATAAAAAAAACTATTTCTTGTTGGAACTATTGTGCTATACCTTCTTTGCCTTTGAAGCTGACAATTATTTGCATTGGAAATGACATGAATAACATGAAACATCAAACTAAACATTGCACAATTACAACCAATTGGAGATTAGTCTTGTTATTACATTAAGTGTGAAAATTAAATAGGATTGAGTTTCTTCAATGACATTCTTTTGGTGACTTTAACAGCAATGAGAGCTAAAATAGTAGCAGTTGGGACAAAGATAACATCAGGAATGGCTTTCATAACACTTAGTTGAGGCACAGATTGTCCTGTTCTCTTAGCTACCATAGCTGCTGGAGGTGCCACTATTCCAGTTATCATCATAGAATCATCTACTTTGCTTATATTTACATTCTTGATCATGAAATCAATGAAAATATTTTTCTTCTTATCTTCCTCTGATGTATTATTCCAATCTCTGAAAAATACCTCAATTTCTTTGTGTGATGGTACATCATAATGCTTACCAGGCAAGGCCATGTTGATAGTACTAGTAAAAAATAAGAAAAAGAAATTATCAGAAACTATAGGCCAAATTGATATTAAATGTTGTACATGGAAATTGTTAATTATTTTTTTGTCTTATAGACAAATGTTGTATATATATTGTTATGTTAGTATTTTCTCCTTCACAAAACTTTGAACTACGTTATTCCAATTCATATAATTTTTCACTCAAATCAGTTCAACATTTATTTATTAAATTATAAGTTATATAAATTTAAGGGTATTCATCAATTCTACTTTCTTGATAAATTTGATAATCATTTTTCAAAATGTAGCAAATACATACCATTGATGACAAAATGTTTGGTTTTTTAGTTCTTGAATTTGTAAATTAAAATAATCCTTAATCTTTCCATGACCATATTTTAGATGAATATTTGAAAATAATTTTCCTTTGAAATAATTTTCATGTTTAGACCATTATACTAGTATATAGTTTGAGATTAAAAAAAAAGATAAAAGTTTCCCCACTTATTTTTATTTTTTTACAAGTAAAATGATTAAAATTTCCATTGAAATGACATGCTTACTTGAAGATATCAAGAATGGCAGTGTGGAAGGCTTCAAAGTCTTTAACTTCTTTCTTCATAAATTGATCATAGAGTGCTCCTGATACAAGATCTAATGTCTGGGACGCTATTCCCTCACCTGATGAGATATGACAAAAATTTTTGCAAATTTAATTTAAGACAAATATATAATAATAAACAAAAGTTAAAATAGAACCTAGCAATAAAAAATTAGTTCAATTAAAGGTAGAAAATAAAAGAACATGAGACCTGATCCTCCCATGTAACTCATGATCATCCCCATGATGTTTTTGTATTTTGTGAATGATAGACCACAAAAGCTAATAACTATCACAAAGCCAATTATATTTTTGTGTATATATTTTAAGAAAAAATGTGGACCTAGGAAGTGAGTATATCTGTTTCTTTGGTGAAAGTAAAGTATTCTTGTTCAGGATTTAAGTTATGTTTTTCTTTTCTTTTTCATATGTGAGATTCTTGGCTTGGATGTTGGAACGAGCATGTGGCTTTGAGATTCCATTTCAAATATAAGGTTCATCTTTATTCTGTTGTTTTTCCCAACAATTTTATACATTTAATCAAATATAGGGTTCATCTTTGTTCTATTGTTTTTCCTAACAATCTTATACATTCAAATTTAGAAAAAATTGTATAACATCATTCTTTGAATAATACTATGCTTAACTTTATTTTGGAATGAAAAATGTTATTATCTTAGTTACATAGTGTTACGTTCTTGACGAGAGTAGAACTATTGACGAGTGTAAAACTATTGACCTTCTTATCACTTCACTTACTATCCACCGTGTAACTTTAATTAGTGTTTAATTTATTACTCAAATAATAAATAGTTCATTAATTTTATCTTTTTAGTGTTGACCCGACTACAATTTTCATCTATTTATCTCAACATATATTATCTTTACATTTTTTGAATGATATTCTCTTCACATATACAAATAAACCCAGCTTCTATAGCAAAAAATAAACTCAAATTAGTCTCTGATTTTTTTATACCGGAGACAAACTCAATGATCCCTTATCTAGAAGAAGACATGAATTCAAATAATCACCTTTGAAATCATGAGTTTATATACTCAATCTATTCATTATACCACATATAATATCATGTTTAATGTAATTTATAAAATACATAACACAATCAATTATCTCACACACGAGAGACTATCTTTTAAAATTCCACTTGTTATTCATGAGATTCCTACCTTAAAGCATATTCACTAATTTCAAACCATATTTACCATGGAATTTATTTCACTTCTAATTTCACACAATTTTTTCACTACAAGAATTCCCTTAATTAATTACTGACGAATTCAAAATTGTATTCTTGACGAATTTAGACACTCAATAATTACTGGCGGTCTAAACTTTCACCTTCAGTAATGTAGAAAAAACCCTCAATAACTTTACTGACGGAATAAACCCTTAATAATTCAGAAAATTACACATAAAATAATAATAATATTACTGACGGAAAAATCCATCAGTACCGTTAAAAAAAAGTCAAATTTCACAAATATTAAGAAGTTATATTTATAAAAGAAAAAGAATAACAACTTTATCAAATTAACCCTTTTTTTTTAAGGATTTATCAAATTAACCTTCTGTTTTTTTTTAAAATAATCAAATTAACCTTGTTAACGGTTGATATTTTCTCATCAAAAAAATTCAAAATGAAGAATAACAACTTAGGTGTGGTGCATATAATTGAAAATAAACTAATTAAAATTACATTAAAAATTAAAAGAAACAAAAACATGCAAACTAATAATTAATCTTACATTGAATTTTGAAAATATCTGATAAAAAGAAATAAATATTTCTGCAAATGCGACAATTAAAAAACTACGAGAAAGGATAAAGTAGTTGACCGTATTGCTTTTTCCAATTGAGAATGTGAGGAAACACAGAAGAAAGTCGGTTATGAGAAATGGATGTTGGAACACCATCTTTGAGTGAGTGAGCTTGAAGTAAAAGGCTCTTCATTTCTGGGATGTTGCCAAAGTAGAAGTGAGGAGAAGGTCCATCTAAGGGATCTTGGCTTCAAAACCAAAACATGCAAAATATGAGCCAAAACCACCAAAATTAATGACTATATATACGGGAGTCAAAGTTTGATATCTATAATTCTCATTTACTCACTTTAAGAGATGAATTTCTAACCATGTTACTTAACTAAAAACTAAATAAAAAATAAAATAGACACATTAGTGCCTGTGTTTAGGGACTTGTAGAATAAATAATATTGAATTGAGAATTGAAAATGCGTTTATTTTGAAACAATTTAATTTAATTTTTGTATTGTCTAAGGTAACACATTAGTTTTAAAATGGATGAGTATTTCTTTACTGTTTCTCACTTGATTATTTTTCTCTCTTTACTAAATCTTCCAAACCAAGTGTCTCTCTGAGAGAAATTTTAGCAAATATCAATAAGGACTTGGATGAATCATGCACAGATGTACCCTCGAAAAAATCTCATCAAACTTTTGACTTGGATACTCCACTTTCTCAGCTACCATTACTCATAAACCGTTACCAATTTTTGAGATCCTCTAAGTTAAATTGAATGAATAATAACTATACACAAAATTGTTACTTCTGAGAGCTCTCTACTAGTATATAGTCTAGTGCTGTTAAACAATGGAAGATCAAGTGACAGTGATTGTGATGGAAGAATCTAAGTCCTCTAAGCCAATCAAACAAAGGTATTCATTCTATCTATTTATTATTTAATTTACCCTCATATATGCTATTAATATGTATCATATGACCATACAGACTTTATTGTGAAAAAAGCACGGGGGATCATATCATTACGATGGAAGAATCTAAGTCGTCTGGTCCAGCTAAACCCAAAAAGTATGTACTCAATCCGTTTAATTTACCATCCTGCAATTTATTCTACTATTCTTTTTTGGGCTTCTATTAATTTCTTGAAGCACCCAAAAAGTCATAAATCTCGGTATAAACTTCTGTTAATATAGGTACGATTTTAACGACGAAGAAAGATTTCACCATGTAGCCGCTGTCTCAGTAGCAGTATGCTTGAACATGATTATCTACCCTGCCTTAAAGGCTTGTCCAGGTGGCGATATCATTGCAAAAGATCACACTTTCCAGACAATTTACCACACCGCTTGTGTTTTGGTGTTTCAATTATATCTACTTGGTGTTATAATAGGCCACCCGATTAACAGTAGCATCTTTGGAGTATTATACACGTTGTTGATTTCAAGTACAATAACAGTTATAGAAGTGGCCCTTGTTTCACGGACTGCTGCTATCATCAATTTGATCGTATGGATGTTCATAATTGCAATAATTGTCGATGTTCACTGGCCAGTGATCACTAATGCCGATTTACAAGCCTCGAAAAATTTCATGAAATCCATAGCAATTATTTGTGTTATTTCCCTACTTTGTATGATTAATTGCATTGTGCACACTTTGGATGCTCTTCTTTATAGATCAGCTTGAGATTTTGTATACATTTAATAAATAAACTGAGAGTGCTGTTTTGAATTTATTATAAGTTTAGTCTAACTCTTTTAGGTTTTACTTTGTAATCTTTATTTTGTTATTTTATGGCATTCACATTTTTGGAACCCTAATCTCATTTATTTGTTCTCTCTAATTCTCTACATTGTTAATATGCGTAAGGGCATCTTCCGATCCTATTTGGTTTCTTTTCAAAGAAAAAATAAAGGTTTGATTATGTCTAAATCTTGGTGTGCTTCTGCGATTAAAAAGAAGTCGTAAACGTTATTTGCTTCTTTTTGGAAGAATTGAACGAAAGGCATGCATGTCATGGAACCAAAGTTAAAATGTGTACGTCTTTTTAAATCAATTATCAATCAGAAATAAATATTTATTTGTCGATTTTTATGTTTTAAAAAATATGACATCATTTCATTGTTTATAGAGATATCATACTAAATTTATTATATTTTATCGTAAAAAAGTATCAATATTCACTATTATTATCGTAAAAAAGTATCAAAATACTAAATTTATTTTGCTGACATTTTCGGTAAATGATATTTAATTATTATAATTTTTATGGTAGAAAATATTTTTTCGGAAAAATAAAAAATAAAACTCCTTTAACTATTAGTATAAAGATTGATTATACCAATACATCATGAATTTTTGAGTGAGTCGTCTAAATTATCCTATTTTGACCAAACGGTACGCACCTTTCTCTTTCTTTTTCTCGAGACAAAGTGTATAACTTGTGAAGCCCAGATATTTCAAAAGATATGTATCGGGAGTGTATCCGACGATTTAATTTTATTTTTTATAAAAATAATTGTTCGATACGTTTCAAATATTTCGGGGATACGCGAGGGATACGTTCTCTTTTTGGGATATACAATTGACTAATTGTCACTTTCTTTATTATCAATATTACTTATATTTATATTTTTATTGTTGTTCACTATCTGTTCGCTTGTTTGTTGTTTGAGAACGTTGCTCTTCTTGATTGTTATGTGAAGACAATTTCATTGTTGCGCTTTATCGTTGCCATATGTCTGTTTGGTCTAGGTTTTGTGTCTGTTTTTCTTTTCTCTTTTGAGTTTTAGTCCATATTTTTTATTTTGAGTTTTAATCTGTAATTTAAATTTAATTTATTCTTAAAGTATCACAGTCGTATCACATCTTGAATTTTGAAATTTTCATGTATCGACATATCGGTGTCGTATCGTATCCGCATTATATCAAGTATTTGAGCTTCATTGGTTCTAACAAAAGGTCCTAAGTCATCTATGTGGTACGTTGCATCATGCAAATGTGTTCACAAAAAATTGATTTTAGAGAAATGATATTTGTACAATTATTTTAGGATAATTTTTTGAATAACTCGTACTCTTAGTGTATAATTACTCTTTTTTTCACTCTTTCTCTTTATATAATTTCATACTAATAAAAAGAGGAAATAAAATTTGCCAGCCAATCAGCACATCTGTTGCCTTCCCGCCAAGTGTGAATAACCTGAGTATGCCAATCTCGCTGAAGGATCTCCTGAATACGTCGAACCAGAGAAGGGATGGTTCCATTGATTCTTAGATTCTTGGAATTTGGTAGTTTTTGAGTCTCCACCTAGTGAACTTTAAAGACTCATTTATGATGATATTTCTAGGGCTTGCATGCCTAGGAATCTGCATGTAATTTAGTTTTTTTGTTCTTTTTCTTTTGGGCCTCAAGCCCTCTTTTGTACAAAAAAAAAAAAGGAAATAAAAGGTTTTCTCAAAAGTTTACTCATGGATCCTAAAATTTACGAAAATCTCCCGCATATTTCAAAAGTTTGAAAATAATTTGAAAAACGACTTTTCGGGTTAACATTCTAGATTTGATGCATCAAACTAGTGTAGCAAACTATATGAACCAGCCCTAGAATGAAAATACTTAACACACAGTGAAGTTGGTGTAGCAAGCTATATGAACCAAAATCACTTGGTGTATGTTAGAGGTATACCAGTCGCATCGCACCCCCACATTTCTTGTCGTTGGCGTTGTTGGTGTGCTAATAGGCCGCACGCGTGCCTGAATTATTTCATGAGTGCTCCAGAGATTTCGCCAAGATCTCTTACAAGCGGCCCCACTTGACACTCACATAGGTGATTTCATCAAGTGTATGCTGAAAATCATACACCACCTATAAGGGATAAGAAATTCATTAAAAGCTTTATAGGTTTATCCTCTCAGTAATGTAGTGTGATGAGTCAATAATTAGTGTTTTTAATATAATATTTGAGTCCGCTTTATTTATATTTGAGTTTGTTTTATTTAATTCTATTTCCTTTTTAGAACTATTTTACTTCAATTGCAAGTTATTTAATTTCAGGAACAAATATTCTAAAGATTGAGTCTTGGACCAAAAGAAAGAGGTTTGGAGCTGATTCGGGTTGAAAATACGAAGATTTGGTACAAAAATATGACATCCCCCAAGTCAGAAGCTTGGCACGGCCCGTGCCACCAGCCACACAGTCGTGCCACCTCCCAGGATTCCTTTTGCTGCTTTTCTGCTTCCCGGACAAGCTACCTATTAGTTTATTTCTGACCTAAAAGCCCGTGGTTTCTTGTGGAACATTCTAGTGATGTATTTCTTAGGGCTTAAGTCATTATAAACTATAAATAGAGTAGCTAGCAATCACAACAACTCATCTTTTGTTCTTGAAATTCAATAGTGACAATTGTCTTTCTTAATAAAAGTTCTTATTTTACTTTCTTATTATTTTATTTATGTTATTCTTCTTCTCTTCTATGTCTACGATGAACATGAGTGAGTAGACTTCTCTTGTCTTGGGATTGTTGGATGAGTCTAATGACTTAATCCTAATCAAACCAAGCCTCGAACCCTAATTTTATATAAATCTACTTTCTAATCTAATTTCACCGTTTATATAATGAATTAACAAATATCAAACTCATAAAGCGACAGCGGAGGGTTAGTATTTGTTAATTCATCATCACAAATATCAAAACGAAGCATCAAAAGAAGAAGTTTTGATATTTGAACAAGTGAAATTAGACAAGGATTGCGAAACATGAGAATAGTCTAGCAAACCTTGAGACAAATAAAGTTTCGTTCTTCGAGGATTCTAATAGCAATCAACCATGATAATAGGCGTGATTGCTAGAGGAACACACTCACTGAAACTGAAAGGAGATGTGATAGGCTTAAGAGAAACTTGTATTTAGAAAGTAGGTCCAATATAAAGGTTGGGTTTGTGAAGGGTTTGTCACTAAGATGAACCAATAATCCCAAGGCGCTTTTTATTATTATTTTCAACCGTAAAAATCAAACCTTTTTCAGTTGAACTCTTCTCTAATCATTAATAAAAATTAATTGAATTGAACAACTCCATGTTGGAACGATACTCTCTTTTTACTACTTCGGTAGAACCGTGCACTTGCGGTTTTACTCATCATAGTGTGTAGCACTTCACACACACCATAGGAAATGGACGAGAACAAAAAGTAATTAACTAATTTTTGGTGCTAGCAGAACTAATAACTGAGTTGTTTTTACCCATACGAACCTTATTCATGGGATCTCCAATCACAAAGGTTGGGTTTCCATCACTTATTAATTTTGAGTGGCTTAAGTCTCAATCCCCTTGATCTACACAAGTTTATTTCATCCTAAGGGTTTTGTTTAGTAGCTACTTTATACACAAATGATGAACACAATTTTCTTTCATAATATAAGATTGAATAAGACGTCTCTAAGTCAATCAACCTCATATTTTTATCAAAGTCTATAACAATAAACTTGATCTGTATAATTATTTTTATACATGTCTGCTTACATTATTATTAAGCGACATCACTATTAATGTGGATAAATATAAATCTATTTGTAGATTTATTATAGGCTTCAAGCAACAACATCCCCACAATAAGTAAAGTAATTGTACATTTTGGTTTATTATCATTAGATTTTAATTTCAATTTCAATTAACATCATTGCATTATTTTGATGCAATGGTTCATCAACTCTAAACAATATTTCATATATTGTCCAACTGACATCTTTGATATACTTCATCAGGTTTACTTAGATAAAGTCTAAGCGACAAACCCCCACATTGTAAAAATATAATTCTATATATGGATTTATTACACAGGTCTACTTGAATAATTTTCAAGTGGCACTTCCATAATAGAAAAAAATAAATCACATAAATATATATTTTTCTTAAACAAATTTCATTAAACATCATTGTATTGTTCTGATACAATGGATAACTCATACTATATTTTTCATCAATTCATCATTAACATACTTCGGCAATTTTCTTTTATCAAGTATAAGAATCATACTTGATTATATTAAATCTTTCACATCAACTTAGATCAGATGCCTATATCTTCTTTAAGAAAATGTTAGCAATTTAATATCATAACCTATAGCTAAGAAAACTAAATTATCGCAACCAAATTGCAACAGTCTCAAAAGTTAAACGAAATGCAAATCATATTAATATTTGAAGAATTTCTCAATAAAAACTCATGTCAGCACACTCCCAAAAAAGAGTATGGTATTTCATAATGAAAATTATGAGGATGCTCGTACATACACACATAAAAAAGAATTCTCAATATTTTTTTAAAGAATTTCATTAAAAATTAAGTTGACAAAGCCAAATCGAAATAATATGTAATTATAAACAAACTTCACATAATATGATTCTCTACACTATCAAGTTACTTAGATAACTAGAAAATATGATCAATCATGGTATCATTTTCATCGATTCACAACAAGCATAAATTTCACACAATATATTAGCTACACATATATTTTGGCAATTAACACAAATAAGTCTTAATTTAACAACAAATGAAGATGAAAGAGATAGAACTTGAGTGACACATCCATAGTATAATTTTCAACAACTTATTTGACATTGTCTTTAAATCAAAGATTCACCACCACTTCTTTCTTTTATCTTTTCTCACATTAGAGATGTCGCATAGCAGTTGCCAGATCAAACCCTAGCATTAGCAGCCATTAAACAATTTAGAAAATCCTTAAGATTGTTGTAAAATTAGAAATAAAATTATTTCAATAAAGAATAATCATTAATCAACATATAAATATACGAATTAATTTATGTTAACGAGAATAATCAAGAGAGGTTTCAAAAAAACTTATATGTCTTGATTTTGTTGTAGAATTAGATCACCGTCTTGGAACAACTTGAATCAAACTCATTGTAGAATCAACTACAAAGACTACAAGACAAACAAACGATGAAAAGTTTGAGACGCGTTGATCGCGTTGTCCTTAAGGATTTTCCGCGTAATTATACGCTAATCTCCTAGGATTTAACAGACCCTTCTTGATTTAAAATCAAGGATGCAGAACTGGCAAGAAGAGATATTTTCAGGAAGATGTAACCCGGATTAATGTTTTTGAAAGAGAGGAGAGAATTGTTTTTTATTTCAATACTGAAATTGAAATAAGATTCAGGGATGCTTTAGATATCAAGCAAAACGTGATACTTTAGTGAAGCAAGAAAAACAGCCATAATAATAGGCACATTCAAGAGATATTAAAAGAAAAGCGGTTACAAAAGTTTGGAATTAAAACATGGTTATAAGACCAAGTCAAACATTATAATTAATAATATTGTAATAATTTTCTATTAAAATAATTTTCTATATTTCTCAATTAAATATATGGGACAAAATATTTGAAACTTTTGAAATATACTCAAAATTTACAACAATAGTCCTCGTGAGCTTGGCTTAGTTGGTAGGGACAATGCATAAAATATGCAAGGTCTGGGGTTCAAACCCCAGCCACCACAAAAAAAATTTTTACAACAACAAAAACGTAAACCATGTTTATGAAAGGAAGAGGATCCATGAGTAAAACTTGAGTCTTAACAACTGCAAAACTATCATTCAATCCAGTAAGAAATTGAATGACTTGATCCTCCAATCTGAAATTGCGAGCAGCTCTCATAGATTCACAACGACAAGGATGAGGACAAGTACATACAAGCATAGGGCGGTGAGAATTCAGCTCTTCCCAAAGAGATTTCATCTAAGTGAAATAATCAAGTGCAGATTTGTTGCCTTGTTTCAAGTTGTTAATAGCATAACACAAAGTAGCAGCTCGAAAACGATCAACCTTAGAAAATCGTTCTTGCAGCTCAATCCAAACGTCAATGGTGTACTCATGAAAGACAATAGTTTAAGTAATTGTGGAGAAACAGAATTCAAGATCCAAGAATGGATTAAATGGTTACAACGCTCCCAAACATTGCGATTCAAATCATCCATAGATGGAATTGGAACAGAACCATCAACAAATGCAAATTTGTTCTTAGCACCAAGAGCATGTTTCATAGAATGATGTCATGCAAGATAATTTGAACCAGTAAGAAGAGGAGTGACAATGACTGAATGTGGTCCTTCACTAGAATGGACATAGAAGATAGAATCAATATTTTGTTGTTGAACAATTGGTGGAGCTTGGTGAGGAGGCATGTTGAAGAAATTGCAAGAACGGAGATGAATGTGCAAAACAAAGTATAGGAAGAGGACGTGAAAGAACAATGCATAAAAGCTTATGAAAGAAGAAAATCAAGGATCTCAATGCAGAATTGGCATCGAAATCAAGAAGAAACGAAGAAGAATCAAGTAGAATCTTCACAAAATCAATGAAAACGAGAAGATGAAAAAGCTTGATGAACAAGCATCAATGACGGAAACACTAAATAAATCGTAACAAACTCCTTTGATAGGAGAGAGAAGAAACTAATACCATATTATGAAATTAATAAAAGAGGGAAAAATCTTATTGATGAATGAAGGAGTACAAGAGTATTTATACAATGGAAGCATAAGTGTAACTAACTATAACCAGATCAAGAGAGAAAAGAGTAAATGCCTAAAATGTCCTCTAACCATCTTGCTTGTACTGCAAGCTATCTCTCTTGTTATGATTCTTTCTCTTATCTTCTTCATTGTACAATATCTATCAGTCCAGTTGTCAAACAGTCTAGATCCTCGCTTCTTCATGTAGCTCACAATTGGATTGATAAAGGAGGATGGATAAATTTGAAATAAAAAAAAGAAATTGATTTTTCTTTTGTTATTTTAGTAACAAAATTTGAGTAGGGTTAAATAGAAAAGTTATGATCATTTTTTAGGAACAACCAAAAACAAAAAATGCAACTTTTTTTTGAAAGATAAAAATAAAAAGATGCAGAACTTGAACCGAAAGTAAATTACCAACATGGAATCGAACCTGTGTTTGGCAGAAAATATTATTAAATTGGAAGAAAAAAAAATGCGCCAGCTGGGAATCGAACCTGGGTCTCTATTTCTTCATATATGCTACTACTCCACTTGTTAATGAACAACATGATTATTTTAGTAGCCAATCGTTGTTACATGAACCAAATCTTTCCTGATAACTTTTTTTTTTGTCATTAAAGAAAGTTTACATTAGTTAAGTTTTTGATGCTAATGAAGATGAGACACATCTCAAGGATTAAAGAGATTGAACCCATGTTCTTGCAAAATATGAATCAACTCTATAATAATATAATAAATGGACAAACCAAAAAATTTATTCAAATCTAAGGATATGTAAGAATCAAACCAATAACTTGAAGAACTCAAAGATATAAACCAATTAAATTGGTTTAGTTTTTTTTTCTTCATGTTTAGGTCCAAATCAAACTCAATTTCTATTAGTTCGGATATCACTTTCACCTAATTCAAAACTGATCACCCGAAACCTAAACCTCACAATTAGATTTTATTATTAATTCGTTTATTTCACATTATATCAGTTTCACCTAATGAATCAATTTTTTATGGCCAAGTTTATACTTGAATAAAACTTCACTAAAAGTGCATAAAGTATTTTTGTTACTTTAGTATGGTTTAATCAATTCATAAGCACATCTCACCAAAAACATGTTGACAATGTGATCCATGTTTTTGTCAAGATACATGATCCATATTATTCTGTTACTTTCGATCATGTTTATGAGATATCATCACATGATTGTGTTTTTCACACAATACGCTAATCTTCTAAAAGCACATTTCACAATACGATCATGTTTATGTTTATATGTTTTTCACACATATAAACTAAACATAAATAGTTGTCATAATTGTACACATACTTGATCAATAATAAAATGTTCACCAAAATCATGATACTCAACAATAGGTTGCACCAAAATAGTGTAGGAGTGAGTGAATTGAGTATTAAGTCTAAATTTTAGTGAGATCGATGAGGTTATGTTCAAAAGTTTACTTTTAGACAAATTCCATCCGGAGTTATATAATTCTAGATTCCTTCCAAAAAAACATTCTAGATGAATCCGGTCTGAAAGTGTACATTCGAAGTGAGAAAAAAAAATGTTGTCATAATAATTTGGGATAAAGTTTATTTATTTGAATTAAAAAAACGATTTTTGTGTTGTCTGAAAGTACTTTAAACAAGTTATGTGTGTCGAAGTTTCTAGAATCATTTGTGAATTTTTTAGAAATGTATTGTTGAAATGTGGGGATGAGGAATGTTGCTGCCTAACACTTCACTGAAATATAGAAAAGGATGGGTTGAAATTATCTTGACTCGGTTGACACCATTTATCTAATTAGAAGTATTGTAGGGTTCATGTAATTGTATAGCCAAGACAATATTATTTTCTTATTTTCACAAAATTGGCTGTAGATGATTCTAAATGACAAATAGTTATAATACAAATATAAATAATAAAAAAGAATAATAATAAGCGTGTTTGCTCAAGTTATGAAAAAAATTGTGATAATTTATATTATCATTTTTAATTTATAAATAAACATTAAATTTAGCTGCTTTTGGTTGTTAAATTTTCAAAGGTATTTTATATTTGAAAAGTCCTTATAAAATTCAAAATGGCTAATTTCATCACTCTACAGCCATTTTGTCCATAATCCAGTTGGTTGTGTTAACAAAAATAATCATATTAGTGATTACCTTCTTGTCTAAGAGAAATATTAAAATCCCTTTCATTATATTTTGTGTTTATTTGAAAGCTTAAATTGTTTCATATATAATATACAACTTGATTTGGAGTGGTGCAAAAAGATATATCAATATGAACTTCTTGAAGCTTTTCTTAGTTGCATTAGCCCCAGTTGTGAACACTTTGTTCATTGCTATTATCGGGGCTGTGCTTGCACTTGATAACATTGGCATACTTAGAAAAAATGCCAAGAAGCACCTCAATATTGTAAGTTAATTCATTTTTTAATTTGTGATTTTATAACCACCATTTTTTTTAAACATGATCCATATATAGGTATAAAGTTTAAATCATTTTCACCTTGAACAACACATTTTATTGTGTTGCTTTAAATTAAGGAGTAAATGAGTAATAGAACATTACTTGGCAACAAAATAATTAATAATTATGAATGCATATTTTTATTGTACAGATCGTATATTTTGTGTTCACTCCAGCTCTTCTTTATAGCAGTCTGGCAAAAACAATAACTTTGAAGAGCTTGATTATGCTGTAAGTTAATTTTTACTTTCTTGTTATTGACATGTGATTTCATTAATTCCATAGGTTTTGTTTCATACTTATCCACCAGCTTGGAAAGCCTTTGCTTCCATAGATTTTTTTTAAGGATAGTCTAAATAGATAGGTCTCATTTCTACTTAAAAAAAGTTACTCCTTTTATTTTAAGAGATTCAAAACTATACATCATCGGTGTAAATTTTTTTGCACCGACAATCAATCACAATTTACCAACAGTTTCTTTTGGTAAAAGAAAGGGTCTGACCCCCAAAAAAGAAACAACCAAAAACCAACTAAAAATATTATAACAAGACTAGGGGAAGTGACTCCAGAGGTATCATCAATTAAGAGAATCTTCAACTCATCCAAATGAATATTGTTTTGGATGAGTAGTTCCACATTGCTCAAGCTAAGACTGAAGTTCACAAGTCAATCTACGCAACGATTTCCCTGACACCAAGTATGGTTGAAATTGACGTACCGATCCTTTTTCATTAACTCTCGAATTCTTCAAACCAAAAAATGTTCTCACTAAGGTTATTAAAACCCTAATCCATGCAAGAATAAGAATAACAAAGAGGCAAACAATTAAAAGAAACTAATCCAATCCATTTATTGCGCCTAAGATTGATCAAGAATCTCTAATGAGCCATTAGCCAAACAAATGTTTGAATTTAGTGTGGTTTTTTTCAATTCCAAATGAGATGCCAATCTGTAAATTATGGGTCATAAGATTGTTAGGAGGACATGTCCTTATAATCTCTTATTTTAGTTGTTTTAAAAAGTCCCATTTTAAATTTTATTTTAGACCTAGATACACATTTGGTCCGCATATGACATTTGTTTCCATTCATTTCTCGGTTTAATTGATTTTTGGAATTTAGAAGAGATGCTTAATTGCTTTGATGATTTATTTTTTGAGGGGTGCTTTGATGAATTAATTATATAGGTGGTTTATGCCGTTAAATATTCTTTTGAGATATATTATTGGGATAACTCTTGCATGGATTTAAATATTTTTAGAATATATTATGCATTGTCTATACCAACTGAACTAAGCTATATCAAATCTATAAGATATGATTAGATAGATCAAACAAATGTTTTTTGAATTCAGTGTGGTTTTTTCCAATTCCAAATGAGATGTCAATCTGTAAATCATGGGTCTTACGATTAATTGTTAGGAGGACATATGTCCTTATAATCTCTTATTTTAGTTGTTTTAAAAGGTTCCATTTTAAAATTTATATTTAGAATTGATTTTTGGAATTTAGAATAGATGCTTAATTGCTTTGATGATTTATTTTTTGAGGGGTGCTTTGATGAATTAATTATATAGGTGGTTTATGCCGTTAAATATTCTTCTGAGATATATTATTGGGACAACTCTTGCATGGATTCTTACTAAAATAACTAGAGTTCCTCGTCATCTTCATGGCCTTGTGATGGGGTGTTGTGCTGCAGGCAGGTTTATTTAAATATTTATATATTTTTTCTTTAATGATCTATCTAATCATATCTTATAGATTTGATATACCAATCAAAGACCCGCTTAATCATATTGTTTATTTTCTATAAAAAAATATTGTTTATATTTTCCCTAAAAATATATTATTTTATATTTAAAATCATTTTTTAAGAAACATAATCACTTATAAAAATATTCAAAATATAAATATCTTAAGCCCCTTCAAAAATAATAATAATTTTAAACGTATAACATAATGAAAAGCTACTCTAATTTAGTAGTGTATGAGGAATAATCTGATTAAGCGAATGTGATATTATGGAAGAGACTGTTAAAATCATTTCTATTTTTTTTAATTGTAGTTTCTAAAAAAATACAAGTAAATTTCTAGTTTACTTAATATCTCTAAAAATCAATCAACTTTTAAGATAATGTAAATAAAAATTATATAAACTAGTCCTACACAATGTTATTTTGAAAAACCCGGTTTTTCGAATTCAAATGAGGATTCAAATTCCCTTGATATGTCGCAAAAAATATTTTTAGGTGGACAATCCTTGAGAAGACTCCATGTCATGATAATTAACTCTGAGTGTTAATCTCACATCAACTATAAATTAATTCAATGTTAGATATATAAAAAATGTGAATCATATTTTCAATATCTTAAGATTTTGGGTTGAGACATGGTATCTCCCTCTTCTGCGGTCTTAGAATGTTAACCCGTTTTTATTTCCAAGTTCCGACACCCTCCAACAATTGTTATTAGAGCTTTGGTTTCATCCAGGGATGATAATTCTTATTATGCTCTGTATGGTTATATCATTGTCTAATGTTTCACATCATAAAATAAGGGTGGTGCTTTTAAAGTGCTAACTTGTAAAGGTTTTGGCTAAGAAATATTTGATACTTAAGTGTGTCCGTTGTGACCCTGCTTCTCTCTCCTGACAACCTCTATTGTGCAGAATTTACGGTATGAAATTAGTTGCAATCTCATTTTTTGATGTGAAGTTTAGGTTAGAGACATTTGATGGAAGAATAAGTTTTTGACTTGTTGAATATTAAAGTCAAAGACTCGTTGATACAATCAGAATTGTACAAGTTATTGATTAGTATATGGGCACTGATTTACATTGATGCAAGGTGTGTTGTGAGATTATCTCGGTGGTTGAAGAACTTTCGGCCATCAAGAAGTTGCACAAAAAATTTCCAGCCTGATTTTCACCAAATGGAAATTCTTAAAGTTCTTTAACTTAAAGTGAAATGTATTCTTTATGGTGGAGTATGATAGTTCTTTTGAACTATGGTTGTCGGTAAAGACAATGTAAAAATTCTTAGAGTGGTTTGACTTTACGTGAAATCTAATTTTTATGGTGAAGTATGATAGTTTTGGTTGAACTATAATTATTTGTGTTGATGACAAAAACATATATGTATCATTTTCGATCAAGGTGAAAATTGTTAGTGATGGTTGAAATGGTACATATATGTAAAAAAATCTCACATGCTTAGTCTTGTAAAAGAAGAGGAAGACCAAGACTATTATATGGGCTATAGTTATTTGTTGCAAGATGCACGAGTTGGAAGCTATTTATTATTGTATATGACTTCTTTTTTTCTCTCTTATACTCTTGTTTTAAAATGTATTTGCTTGGAGAGTGTGTTTACCGGTGGTCGTGGGAAGTTTGAGAGAAATATCCATGTATTATTAAAAAAAAACAATGTTATGCTCTGACTGTCATTAGACAATGATCGTTATTTTTCTTCTATTTTAGTTATTTAGATTATATTCATGTGTGGCAATTGATGTATGCAGGAAATCTGGGCTCTTTGCCTCTTATTATAGTTCCAGCTATCTGTAAAGGAAGAAGTCATCCTTTTGGAGACGTAGATTCTTGCTACCATAAAGGACTAGCATTTACTTCTCTAACAATGGCAGTATGACACTAACTCCAATCATTTGAAAAATTTATGTGTGTATATATATATATTTATCACATATATAGTTGAATTAATTGAGATTTATAAATTATTTAAAACATTTACTTTAAGTGTGGTTCTTGTTTTGCAGGTAGGACACATTTATGCTTGGTCTATTGTGTACAATATTCTCCGCATATATACACCTAAGACTAAGGTTGTCACATTTGATGAATCCACAAAATTTGAAGAAATTAATAATCCAAAAAATCTTTCTAAATGTTCCATAAGAGCATTGACCCCAATTAAGGAAGAATCATTGTCTAATGGTCATATTGATCAACTTCAAGTAGAATGTAAAGTGATTGATGGTCAAGAAAAGGTTGGTCTATTTTCTAATATATATTTTACTTTATTTTTTTCAATTTGGCTCCTAATATATAAATTACTTTATGTAAAAGGCTCTTGTATTGTAGAAAGGGTTAATAGGTCTTTACCCCCCTATAATATAGGTCATTTTCGGTTTTCTCCCCTGTAAAATATTTTTTTTGATTTACCCCCTGTAAAATATTTTTGTTTTAATTTACCCCCCTAATAGGCCAAATAAAAACGAAAAATACTTGAAAAAAAAATAAAATTGGTTTTTGTTAGGCCTATTAGGGGGGTAAATCAAAACAAAAATATTTTACAGGGGGTGAATCAAAAAAAATGTTTTACAGGGAAAAAACCGGAAATGACCTATATTATAGGAGGGTAAAGACTTGTCATCATGCACTAAGGATTTAATTTAATTATTTAAAAGAAAGAAATTCTTATACTTTCAAGTGTTTCACAGGTACCAGAAAAGCCAAACATTATGAAACATCTGAAAATATTAGGTGACAAAATCAAATTGAAGGAACTATTTGCACCTGCATTGTGGGGATCGGTATGTCCACAATTCTATTATTGTTTTCTCATTAGTTTTTTGATTATTTTTAATCAAGCAATAAGGAAATGGTATACAAAGTTTTCATGTTGTTATACACTAAAACTTAAGAGAATCATTGTGATCTTGATTTAAGAATATATTATATTCTTGCAGATTTTTGGAGTAATAATTGGTATAATTCCTCAATTTCGAAAACTACTAGTTGGTCAAAGTGCTCCTCTCCATGTCGTTCAAACCTCTATAGTTATGTTGGGGTGAGTATCCTCAACCATCTATTTAGTTTTTTTTAAGTAGTTTAGTAGTTAGAATTTCACATTTTTAAGATAAATAAGCGAAAAATTTGAGATTCAAATCTCGACTACCATACCCAACAACTCAAAATCATCATCAACGTAAAAATTTCTAAATTTACCCAAAATTCTATAACCAAAGAAAGATTTAAAAAACCCCCAAATTGTCACAAAGTGAATAAGCTACCCACATATCTTTTTCTTTTTGCCACAAATAAAGGATTCAAATTGCAGAGATTCACAAATAAGAGTTCATCTAGTCTTGTTTATTTATTCTCCTTCTTAAACATTAGTCTTTTGTTCACTTATAGAGCCTAACACTCTCACCAATTAATTCAAACAAGTTGCTACTCACACACCGACACACTCCGTAAAATGAACCAAGATAATGTTGTTTGTTACTACTCTTACAGTTATTGCATATATAATGTGATGTCTCTACCAATTAAGTTATGTTCACGGAACACGTATTTGGTTATTATATTAATGGAAAAAACTTATTAACACTAATATATATTTGCTCCTACTATTCTCTACTAAAATGATAGGATAATTGTCACCAATATTTTTGAAAGAGTGTAAAAAATGCATCTAAACAAATTCACGAAGAGAAATGCTAGCAACACACCTTCTAACACACATTTTTCAACACACTCTCTTTGATTGATTAATATTCATATGGGACCCACCAAATTTATATGGAACCCACATGATTTGGTGGAACCCATGTGAATTTTAACCAATCAAAGATAGTGTGTTAAAAAGTGTGTGTTAGAAGGTGTGTTGCTAGCATTCCACAATTCATAAAGTTATGATAATGGATCTAAATTTAATCCTTATATTAAAATACGAGGAATGCTAACAACACACATTTTAACACATATTTTTTAGCACACTCACTTTGATTGGTTAAAATTTACATGGATCCCACCAAATCATGTGGGCCCATATAAATTTGGTGGAATCTATGTGAATTTTAACCGATTAAAAAGAGTGTGTTAATATATGTTGCTAGCATTTCTCTTAAAATATATAGTTATTCTAATAAATCATATACTATTTCCTTTAGCAATTTTCTTGATTTTCAGGGAAGCATGCATTCCATCAATGATATTATTGGTTGGAGCAAATCTTCTTAAGGGTAATGAATCAATTATCACAATGAAATGAAATTTTCAACTTTCATTTTACTCTATATAGTGTGCTTAAGTTCAATTTAGGTGTTAATTAAATTTGAAAATGAATGTGAGGGAATGGGTTTTCAGGTTTAAAGGGATTGGGAAAGAAGGTTCCACTTGTTGTTGGCATTATTGTGGTTATGTATATTGCATTGCCAGCAATGGGTATATGCATTGTGAAAGGTGCAGCTCATTTCAGCTTGATAAACTCTGATCCATTATATCAATTTGTTTTACTACTTCACTATGTTGTTCCTCCTGCAGTTTCCATTAGTAAGTTGTTTATTTATCATACTTTACAATTATTATTATTATTTGTTTCCTCATGTATTTATCAAATTATTACTATGTAGTGTGTATACATAGTACTAAAAAGCTAATATGTCTAGCTTCTACTCAAACATAGAATCCATTAATAAATTTATTGACATATATACACAAGCAAAAGTAATTTTCGACCAAACTTTTCAAACATAAATTCATAAAAATCATTTTTTATGAATGTACACAAACATAAATTAGTTTACGTTTAAATCACTTTCATCCATAACCAATTCCATAAAACCAAATCATTCAAAATCATTTTTTTTCAATCAAACGCATGTTAATCGATGTAGTCGTTCTATATTTTTATTTCATCCTAAATTATTATTTTGACATTGAATTTGGATAGTTACTAACTTTAATTATGAATGTATTAGGTACAATGACTCAATTGCTTGGAGTCGGTCAAAGTGAATGCTCACTTATCATGTTTGCAACTTATTCCTCTGCTCCACTTTTGCTTACCCTTTGGTGCACCGTCTTCATGTGGCTTGTGCTATAAACTATAATTTTAGTTAAAAATTATCACTGAAGTATAATATGATTTGCTCAACATAGAAGTGTGGAATGTTAATTTGAAATATTAAGGATTTTACATATTAAGATCAATAATATAGGTACTATTAATTATAATTAAATTATAAGAAATGATAATTTTATCATATTTTTTTAGGATAACTCTCTCTCATCTTAAAAGAAGAGTTGGAAATATTGTACCAAAAATTGTCACAAAACTGATTGTCCTTTATTTGTTGCATGGTTGTTAGAATAACCTTTTATTAAATGACTATACTTCTTTCAAAAAAAAAATTAAATGACTATACTTGAACAAGAACATCAACCGACACTATTTAGCTTTGTATCTAAAATAAGACTTCTTGAAAATATCTCTTAGAGACTTCTTTTTTTATGAAGCCAAACTATTCCATCAAAATTAGCATCAGTAAAAATCAAATTTAAGGCTTTGAGACGATCACACTTGAAAGTCTCAAGCCAACATTCACACTTAATAACTTGGTTGACCTGGCGCCTAACTATATTTTATATGCAAAGAGATGCACTTGAAAATGGAAGAAGACGAGTAACATTTTAGATAATTGTATACACAATCACGCAATTACATTTGCTAGTATTGTAAAGTATAATTCTTTTATCAGCAACATTGTTAGTAGGAGGCACTTGGATGATTGATGGCTAAGTTGGAAAATCTGACTCAACTTTCTGTGATAGATAATGTAGTTGTCACATAAATATACATCTTTATTAAAATTGTATGTCTAAGCGAATATTTTCTACCAATAACATGGTTACAAAAATGTTTGCCTAAAATCACTCCTAATTTAGGTATACTCTGTATAGATTTACATCTAAAAATAGTATACTTGAAGCATTGCAATTTAAAATAATTAAAGTACAAGCCACATAAAAAATGTGCTCCATAAAGTAAGTGAAAATGCAGCACAAGTATAAGTTGCCAACATGATAACTGAGCACTCACCCTCACTAACTCCAAATAATTGAGTAATTGTACCTGTAACATTAATAAAGTAAGTGCATTTTCAACCAAAAAAGTTCAAATTTTATAGACAGAAAATGAAGCAAAAAATATTAAATAAGCAAAGAAGTTTAGAATACAATGTTAGTAAAATTGGCCTCAGTCACAAAATAAAAAACCACCACTAAATAAAAAACTAATTTTAGGAATATTGCATGATCATTTCATTATTTATAAAAAATAAATATTATTAAGTTTCATAAACAACTCACTTAGGGCAACTGCAGGTGGAAGAGCAAATTGAAGCAGTAAAAGAAACTGATACAGTGGATCAGGATGGATCAAGCCAAAATGAATAGCCCCTTTGACGATTCCTATACCTATTACTGGCAACATTATAAATCTAACCACAATTATGCCAACAACAACTGGAACTTGTTTTCCTAATCCTTTTAATCCTGAAAAAAAATTATCTCATTTTTGTTATCACATTCATTTTCAAATAAACTACTAAATTTTGATTAAATAAAAGTTTTAGTTACCCTTTATAAGATTTGCTCCAACCAATATGGTCATTGCAGGAATGCCTGCATCCCTACAAATCAAAGAAGTATAATTTTATGAGTTTAATTTGTATACACCGTCAGCGAATCAAAATCAATAAAATGAATTATTTTAAAAGTTGTTATGTACAATTTTTTTTTTTAATAATATGAGAATTATAACTTGTTGACGTTGTAAAACGTTTTTACACCGACAAGGTATATTAAACTAATCCTATTTTTGTTACTCCCTCCGGTCACTTTTATAAGCAAAAACTTATTTTTTAGGTTCATTGAATGAGTAATGTATGTGATCGTTAATATAGACTACATACATCATTTATTCAATGAATTTAAAAAGTAGTTTTTTCCTTATAATAGTGACCGGATGGATTACCTAATAACCAAATATGGATGCGGTGGATATATTGACCAATTTTAGAATACTTACCCCACCATGACTAGAGAGTCCTGGATAACACCAAGAGGAGCATTGTCTACAATCAACATTTTTCGAAATATAGGAACTACACCAATTAATAAACCAACAAGCTGCTTACAAACAAAGAAAATAGTGTTAACAAATAATTGAAATTTAATTATATTTCAACTTAATTGTCATAAGTTAAGTATATAATTAAGTTAGTTTGTTAATTTTGTAAACTAGACCGTTGTATTTAAACACAAGTTGAAATTTGTCGAATTATGTTTATGTGTTGATCCAAACTATAGTTTCCCTATGGGGAATGTGTTAAACGAAAAAAATTATATATAAAAAAAAAAAACAAAGAGAAACAATAAGGAAGAAATATGACATACCGCTCCAATTGTGGCTGGTGCAAATAGGGCCTTTAGTTTCATCTTTTCTGCTAATACTTTTACTTGTTTCATAATCTTTTCCTTTTTTGATACCTATGTAAAATTCTTGAAAATATAAGATCATAATAACTTCTATCAAATAATACAATGCTCTCATAATCTAATTATATAAGAAGTGATGTAAAGCTACCTTTACTTGTCCATTTGAATTTGTACATTCAATTTCAAATTGCTTCACATGACCGTTATGTGATATATCCTTTGAAATGTTTTCTGGGTCATTTTCTAATGCAGAATTTGAACAAATCATTGAATCATCAACTTTAACTTCATTGGAAATCTTGCTTGAATATATGCGAACAATGTTGTACACAATTGACCAAATGTAAATGGTTCCTATCTGAAAAAGAATAAAAGAAAGAAAAAGAAACAACAAAACTTAGTTCAACATTTCGAATATATGTCAAGACAAACCCTACAATGAACCTCATACTTAAATTCTAAATGTTTAAAGTGTATGTTTCGATGGTGACATTTTAATGAAGTGTATGTTTCGATGGTGACATTGTAATTCTGTTGAAGTTTTAAATTATAGTTTTCCTATTTGTTAGTAATCATGGAATCTGAGGGATAGAGATTAGCAAGAAAGCAATCATATAAGTGTACATGTGGGAAAAAATATACATGTGGAAAATACTCACAAAAATTCATAGTAGAATAAATAAATTTTTAAAAGAATAATCGAAATGATACAATGTGTGTTTCTATATATAGAGATTAGTTGGAGTAACTAACTCTAACCAAATTACTAACTTTAGTTAAACTATCAATTAACTTTAGTGTAATACTATGATTAGTGTGATTCAAACAATTTCATCGTTAATTTAAATATGCATTAATTCAGTATCGTACCGCCATTGATAGAGAAGCATAAGCAAGTCCATTTCTATGACAAATATCCGCATCTCCAAAAGGGTTGCCTCTTTGTTTACATACAGCTGGGACAATAATCAAGGGCAAATTTCCTAGATTCCCTGTAGACATCAAATAAATTCATCTTTAACATTAACTTTTTTATATTCTTATAAGATAATTTACGATGTCTTTTAGTCGTTGAAAAAAATTAATACGATAATTAGATGTGTAAGGAGATAATTTAAAAAAAGTTTTAATATGTATTTCGTCCATGTAATTAGGAGTCATTTAAAAATGTCTTTGTAATTGTTAATTTTGACAAATTACCCTTTCAAAGTTTAATCTTTTAAAATTTCGTCCCTTTACCCATAATCTCGTGTCACGTGTTAATTAGGATAGGTGGCAGATGACTCAGATTTTTTGGCAGGAATGGATGAAAATGCCCTAAATGAAGCCAGTTCACATAGAAATGACCAAAATGCCCTTGTCTTTTTCTTTCATTCTCTTCCTTTCTACAAGGCCACCACTGCCGCAACAACAACCACCACCATCCAACTGAAGCGGCTTCAACAACAACCACCACCAACACCCTCAACACTACCAATGAACACCGGCTCGTTCCTCCTCCTCGAGATGACAAGAAGAAGAGAGAACCTCCACCACCGCACCGCGTTCCGCCGTGATGAGAGAACCTCGATATGCAACCAAAGCCGATCTCAAAACCGCCAAATCCGCATCCTCCCCTCTCGATGATTTCAAGGTTCCATTGTTGCTGAAGCCGCACACAAGAGAGAGTTTTCCGCGGCTGGATCAGGAGGACAAAATTCCAACTTGAAGGTTTTGTTTCCAATCTCTTCGATTCTTCACGAACCTTGAAATTAGTGGTGGCAGAAGCAATCCAAGAAGCTCTGCAAATTTGTGAATGAGAATTGTTGTGTTGTGAAAATTGTTCAAGGAACAATAATGTCTGGTGAGAATTTTTTGTTATCAAAGAGATTCAATTAAGAGTCATGTCGTGTAGTTTTCAACTTTCTTTTTCGTTAAACTTTGTTGTTGTGGTTGTTTCAATTTTTTGCAGAGAACCTTGAAATTGAAGGGTGTTGTTGTTGTTGTTGTAGTTTTCCCAAATGATTTTTCCAGATTTTCGTTTCCAAATGAAGAGAAGATGGAAGGAGGGATATTTTTGTCTTTTCAAATTGGTCTGATAAGAAGAGGGGTATTTTTGTCCATTCAGAAATCATTACTGACGTGATAGTAATTAAGTGGGGGAAGGGATTAATTTTTAAATGACCCTTAATTACATAAACGAAACACATGTTAACTCTACCTGCGGCACAACACCCCAACACAAGGCCTTGAAGATGATGAGGAACTCTCATCAATTTAACTAGCAACCATCCAAGAGCTGCCCCAATTATAAATGTGATAAGAACATTCAATGGCATAAACCACCTACATAATTCATGAAACATAACTTTCTAATCTAATAATTATATGGAATTTGTTTAGAGAAAATGTTGTATATATATTAGAGATAAACTTACAACGTAATGATGCTCTTTGATGTTACTGTTTCAGCTAGGCTGCCACAAACAAGAGCGGGAGCGAAGACAAAAAATACAATCTATATGAAAAAATAGGGCTATGTTAGTCTTCTTTTTTTTAAGACAAAAGTGATATAAGTAGTTAATTAACGATATCATAGTATCGTCATATTTTTTTTTTAGAGAAATACTAAAAACTCTCTTTTTAACATTCTTTTCATGTGAACCATCTCACCACTTTATGTGAAATCATTTTTAAAATGTGAGACTCGTGTAAATTTCACCCAGTAAAAAATAGATATTAGAGTGAGCGTCAGAAATAGTTTATTCATATCGTCCCTCTTTTCTCTAAACTTTTTTCTAATAATTATTTTGAAATCTTTAACTTTATTGAAAATTGTTTTTCCCACTTCAAATAAAGTTAAGAAACACCATAAAATGATAGTTAATTGCCGCTGAATTTTAACCTACAGTAGTTAACTATCAATGAAACTTGAGGTTAAATTCGTCACTTCATGGTGTTTCTTAACTTTGTGTGAAGTGGAAAAAGTAATTTTAAACTTTATTTTATCCAAAATGTGGTTCGGTGTCCATTGAATGGATGCAATGGCCTTCTCTCTAAGGTGTTTATGTTGTTTATGGAAACAAAAATACACCCCCACCTCCATCATCACCCAATCACTCTTATTTATAGCCTCTCAAGAAAATAACCTTACTTATAGACTCTCAAAAAGAATAACCTTTTTATAAGTGAATGACAACCAAAAAAAGCATTACATATAATAAATAAAAAATTATATGTTATACAACAATCCTAACATTACTTTTCATTTTAAACATATGCAACTTCCACTTGTATAACAAAACCAACAAGTTAAATATGAAACCACGATAATTTGAGATTGGATCATTATTTAGATTTGTATAATGGGTAAATGCTCGGTTGAAAAATCCAAAGAGGGTCAAAATTAGAAGAATTTTTTCATATAAAAAGTAGATTTTGGTGGCTTTTAAGAACTTTAAGGTAAAAGTAGCTTTAAAACAAAAAAAACAAAAAAAAAAACTCATTTCTTTTGTGATGTGAGTGATGATATGTATCATGTAGTCTCTTTCAATTTTCTTATACTTTGCTAGGTTATAAGTTTTAGAGGAACTAGAACATCGACCCGTGCGATGCACGGGTCCAACTAACCAAGCAATGGAACAAATAAGTTATACCTTATAACTAAAATAAAATATAATTGAATAGTTCACATGATGATTATTATATAATTTTATTGATAAATTACGAAATACTTTTATATAGATGATATTTGAAGTTACATTAGTATCTTCATTAGTTATCAATATCTACAAACGATTCACATGATGTAACTCTTGAAATTTGGACATGCAACTGGCCATGTGAAAGCACATGCATTGATAAATATATTCCAACATGTTTAAGCGATTGATTTAAAATAAAACATCTAAAGGAATCTGCCTTCGTTGAAACTTGAAGGGAATTCTTACGTCAGAAGGTGTTAAAGATAACCTAAGTATAAAAACTTTATCGCAAATATTACTCTATAGTATCACCTTTCTTTCACGTACATATTTTTCCATCCTTGTTAATATCAGCCTTATCCCATTGCATAATACTCCATCCGTTTTAAAATGAGTGTTGTTTTTAGCAAAAAAAAAATTGTTTCAAAATGAATGTCACTTTCAGTTTTCAATGCAATAATAATATTTTTTTTTTCAATTCCACCCTTCAATTAATACTATATACACTACTTCCAAAGTATTATTTTTTCTTTAATTAAAAACAAACCAATAGTTGATTAGGATAATTTGGTAAAATAACATCTCTCTTTCTTTTAATTAATGCATTTCTTAATATGTGTGTAAAAACCTTAAACGACATTCATTTTGAAACGGAGGGAGTACTAATTTATGGTCTATATTCCCTAATAGCATAACTGACATTCCAATTTTTAATCTCAATTAGTGATTTGGAAATATTTAACTGGCACTCCAACTTTTAATCTCAAATTGTGATTTGGAAATATACGACTGACTGAAATGCCCTTCAATTTTATCAAGTTATACGAATTAAGTTATAGCCATGATTGAATTTTACAAAATATAGTTTCTTGTCATGAATTCTCATTCATGGCAGTCAGATTTGTATTCTCTCCATTGAAAATTCTCTTAATTTTTCACATGTGGAATCTCAACCATCAAATATGAGAGAAAATTAGTGTTAAATTATAAAGAAAAGTGGTTGATGTCTTTTAAATTTTGAGATTAAAATTGCAAAAAATTGAATGAAAAAAAATCAATGGAGAGATTTTAAATCCTGTCTTAGATTTATAAAAACTCACTATCTTAGTCCCAATCACTTTGTTAATCTTTAGAATACATCTAAACCACCTTTAGAATATAAGGAACCCGCTTGATTTGGCTTAAGAAATTCATGGAGATTAGGGTTGTATTAATTGTTGAAAAGAGGGAATTCAAATTCAAAATGGAAAGATAGAAGATCATCAAGTATTTAGAGAGAAATGACTTTTAATACCGCATTAAATGCACACGAGAGACTTCTTAAGGAAGCAAATGTTAAGATAGTTAGGAGGGAAATTTAGCTTAGGATTAGGGTTAAGCAAAAGCTTAACCTTACAAGCTTTTATAATAAGATGTTATTTGAACAACCATTTTATGGGATAACGTGTGGGACGACCAAAATATACAAAGAAATGTATGTTTTGGCACAAAAATCAAAGCAATAGAGAGAGAGAGAAAATGAGAACATAATATGAGTATGAAAGAGAAAGTTGTCATAAAAGTTATTACATAATGTTTGTTCAAATATCATTTCTCTAAAAGTTGTTCATCTTTAAACTATAGAATGGAAACAGAAATACACCCCACCTCCATCATCACCCACTCACTCTGTTGGAACAACATCTTCACACTCTTATTTATAGCCTCTTAAAAAAATAACCTTATGTATAGCCTCTCAACAATGAATAACATTATTTATAAGTGAAGGACATCAAAAAAACATTACATATAAAAAAAACAAGGGTATGCAACAATCCTAATGCTTTTTGTCATTTTAAAGACACGCAACTTCCACTTGTATCACATGCAACAAGGTTAAGTGTGATCTCATGTAACAAAACCAATATGTCAAATATGAAATCACGATAATTTAAGATTTGATAATTATTTAGGTCTGTATAACGGGTAAATTCCTGGTTGGCAAATCCCAAAAGGATCAAAATTAGAAGGAAAAATTTATATAAAAAGTAGATTTTGGTGGCTTCTAAGAACTTTAAGGTAAAAGTTGCTTTAAAACAAAAAGACTCATTTCTTTTGTGATGTGAGTCACGACATGTATCGGGTAGTCTCTTTTAATTTTCTTATAGTTTGTTTGGTTATACGTTTTAATTGCTAGTACCGCATCTCAATGTCAATTTTGATGCAATTTCAAGAAACTTTATATCCTAACTTCACTGAAACGCACGTCAGCATTCACTTTAACGTATAAACAAACACACACTTAGTCTCATTCATTTACTTTATTCTTTAACTATCAATTATATCTAATGTCCCTTTTGCAAAATATCATAATCTCCAATGAAAAGCTCTATAGCACTCCAATGAAAATTAACACGAATAAAGTAAAAACTTTAGGAAAAAAAAACAGCACTTGTGGTATAAATTAATGGAAGAAAGAGATGAAATGAAACTTACAGTATTCAAGTTTTTCCTTGCAGTCTCTCTACTGAGTATATCAAAACGATCAAGTGCAAGGAATGTTCCAAGAACAGTGATCAGCAGTACCTTAAGAACTGGCATCAATGCAACAATAAAAAGCTTCAAGAATTCCATTTTGTATTTCTATATCTTCTTTCTTGTGTATCACAAAAAGTACAATCCTGTTACATGAAACAAGTTTCAATTAAATAAACATCAAATAACATGTTTAATGAAAATTATAATCTATTTATTTTAATCATCTAAAAAATTAGCCATTCCTTCATAAATAAAATAAAAATTCAAAAAGTTAAAAGAATATTATCTAAAATTTAGATCAAATACATTGTTTACTTATATTTCGTTCTGGATAAGTTACACGTCCTTCAATATATAAAAGACCGAATGTAAAAACAGCTTAATTCAACTAGCATGAATGAAAAATGAAAGAGATGTAGATAAACAATGTTGATTACCTGATGATGCTCTGTTTTCAAAGGGACTAATTGTTGATGGGTAATTAAGTGCTAGCTTATAGTATGTGAGAATTGAGAAATGCTTGATAGTAGATAAATGATTTTATATATGCATATATAGCGCACTATATGAAAAGTACATGACGAAATCAAATTGGCTACCAGTAGTGTATACTAGAAGAGTTTAATTTATATGCACGTATAAAAGTTTTACATATACGTTTAATAGTGTGTTGTCACATTATTAATGAGTTAAAAGTATATAATTTGTAATATTTCAATAATATATTATTGGATATATGTGTAAAATTTGTGTATGCATATGATTTTTTTTTTTGAAGAAAGTATGCATATAAATTAAAAGCATCTTTAAACTATTAATTTTCTGACAATAAAAGTTGATTCAGTTGATAAAGAATTGACTCATGTTTTACAACGACGCGATTTTAACGTACGTTGTTAGTTTGATGGTCTCTTTAGTAGGGGATCGACAAGTTGTTTCTTTTTAAGTGTTCTATGAGTCCTAAAGTGTATCTTAAACTTCTTTTTTGTGGTGGTCGAGGTTTTAACCCCGAACTTTACATATATTATGTATTGTTCTTGGAGCTAAATTTAAATCTAACACATCTAAAAAAATCATTTGAAAAAAAAAATCATTTAACTAAACTTTTTTTGTAGGGGTAATTTAACTAACCATAGATGGTATAAACCGTGGATTGTTCATCTTTTAGACTTCATGTGCGATAATTATATTATGTCATAAAATAAATTAGTAAAAGAACTACCGAGTTATATAATAAATACACCGATTGTAAACACACCGTTCAGTATTATTATAAATATATTTTTGTCAAAAAAGGTACTATTATAAATATATTTTGTAAAAATATGCATATGCATGTATTTATATGACTATATCATGTCACCACCAAAAAATATGACTATATCATGTAACCAAAAAAAAATATGAATTTGACTTTGAAAAACGGTGTTTCAATTAATGACCATTCAGTAGAAGAAATTATCATCTATTTTGTGTTTTTTTCTTCAAAAACGAAGAGGATTCTTACTCAATTGAAGTGGGTTAAACACTATTATTGTAACAATTTGGTTACTTGTTAATATTCCAAAATAATCTTTAAATAAGTAAAACGATGATCATTTTGTTTTTTGTTTCGTATTTAGAGACTATAATAACATGCTTGTGTGTTAATAATTTAGAAAGAAAGGAACAACTTAACAAGGAGGATTAATCAATTGCTCAATTGTTAGATAGAGTCTAACTATTGTCTTTCTCATGGTTGAAAGTAAAAAATTATTGTTTGGCTTTTGATTTCCATAATCGGTGGTTACAACCATAATCATTTTTTAGCAAAACTTTCGAGTTCCTTTGACACATCTTGTGTTAGCATGAACCTTTATGTGGTACTATATGACATTTTGGTTTGTTGAAAAAAAACATTAAGTTAGTAATATTGTTGGAGATATATTTAAAACTAATTTAGTAATGCATTGGATAATAGAATTAGTGAGAAACAAACCTGCTTAATATTTTATGATTTCATGAATTATTTTGAAATATTGATAAAACTATTGTGTCTTATGGTAATATGTTTATCCGATTTCAGCTATCTGATGGAATATATATACTAAACATAAATGAAAAGTGAGAAATTGAAAAGTCATTTCCAAATTGTGAATGAGTATATCATAGTAGTAAAATATATTTTTTCACGTTTTCTTTCTCCTTTTTGTAACAAGTTGATATAATTGGAACGCATATAAAAGTGGAATGCGAAACACGTATTTAATCATGAATGAATGGAATTCCAGAATTTGAATGGAAATGGAATACTGCACACTACAATTGAGAAACATAACTATTTACTTATGCTATAAAAAGTAAATGTTTGGTTGTACACTATCTATAGGTGCTCCACTTTCTCTTTCATATTCTTGTCTCTCACTTTTACCACACACAAGTTACATCACCATTCTAATTCTTTCTCCTTTTTTCTTTCCACTAACATCACCACTCAACTCATTCTATTTTTGTCAAATCTTTTATTACACACCTTTATTTAGTACAACACTGATTGATTAATTATGGTACAGCTCAAAATTAACAAGTTCTTATAACTATGTATGCATTGTGCATGGTTATAACTTATAAACAATTAGTTCACTGAGAAATGGAAGCAACATTGTTTTCTAACGGCTTCTATAACACTCACTCTTTTATTTAATCAAGTTGATGTGGAGAGTTTCTTTTTTCAACCTCGAGAAACTCGGTTCGAAACCCAACACCTAAAGAATATGGAGCTTATATTTCAAAAATGTGTTTCACATAAAATGATAGAACCTACATGAGTTGCGCTCAATAAAAAGTTAATGTTAAGATAATGTTAAAAGGAGAGTGATTATAATACTCAATTTTAACCATATTTTAATCATAGTTAATATAATAAATGAATGTCTTTGCCATTAAAGGAAAGCTTTAATTTAGAGATCAACAAATATATACTAGGGCCAATCCATTTGGCTCATTATTAGAAGTTAGAACTAGGCTAAAGTTAAATTAAACTAACATGGTATAAATTGTCAACATAATTGACTGACTTAATTGTCACTATTAAAAATATAACACTTTAACTTCAAAAACAATATTCAATGATGAGAATCAAAATCCTTTTAAGTTTAAACAAAACAATTGTTAATGGCCTGTGCTGAGTTTTAGTGCAGGATGAGTTGGTATATTATGCGGTTTCTTCCTTTAAAATAAAATAAAATAATCTAGTAATTAAGCACTAGTGTTGAAAACAAAATTACGAATGTGGTAAAGCTAGGGGCCATAGCCCATAGGTGCGCATTTACTAATACTATATTGCAAAAGGTCAATTTTATACAATATCTTAAAATAATTGTCACCTATTTGAATATGATTCGATATATGATTGTAAAGTGAATTTCAAAGAACAAAAAAATTTACTATGATTAGTGAGGCTTAAATGCTTTCATGTAATATGATGCACATGTGATGACCCATGAAATTTATGGAGCTGGACAAAAAATTGATTGTAAATTCACATGTGACATAATATATAAACAGTCATAAATCGAAATAAAAGAGGTTCAACATTTTGTCAACAAAAGTACAATTTAAAATAGGGTTATTAATTGAAATTGACCATGTAATATACGTGAAGTCTTAAAAATTGACTTTGTAATTAAATAACATGTATTCTGAACATCTAATTTGAGATTTTTAGTATTTATAACCTTGTAATATACGCGAAGTCCAAAAATGCAACCAAGAGATTGAATTTTTTCATGATTTCTTAGAGGCGAGTTAAGAACGTTAAAATATGGCTTTACACATAAAAAATTATAAATTTTTGACAAACGACAAATTAATTATAAATTTTTAAAGTGTTAAAAACTCAAAAAACAAAACAACGAAAATCTCAACTTATAAATCGAATTTTGAGCTCATTATTTGCAGGGACATCTATAAAAAATAAAAAATAAAACTATAGATTTGGAAGTAGAGAAAATCGTACCTCTGATTTGAGCTTCCCACCTCCTTTGCTTTTTCTTTGCCTCTTTCTTTCTGTCCTCAAAAATGTATAATTTACGGGTGCTTCTTTCTTTCTTTGCCTCTTTGAATAAATTCCCCTGAATTCAGCCCCCTCAATTCATCTCTTTTTCTTTTTATCTAATGACGGACTATATAAGTACCAAGATAACACCAACTTTATAATTTATAGAATCAATTGGAGTATCGTGTATTTATACAGCACATATTGTGTGTATGTTTGACTAACAAATCTAAAAATCAATTTTATGTTGTTTTTGGTTACAAAATCAATTTTATGTTTATAATTGAGACAGAATAAAATAAATTTTAAAAAATTATACACATATTTAATTTATTTTAAAATCAATGAAAATTTTGAATTAATTTTATCTATCTTATACCGGTACCAAATCACACTTTAAAGTCCTCGTGAGCTTAGCTCAGTTGGTTGGAACAATGCATAAAATATGTAAGATTCATGGTTCAAACCCCGACCACTAAAAAAAATCACACTTTAAAGGACTTAAAAAATCTACTTTACAAAAATTCATGAACTTCGTGTGAACACAAATGTCACTTTCATTTTCTTGATTCTTGTGACAAGAACCATGCGTTTTTTTGTTTTGTTGAGGAAGAACCATAAAAAAATTGACAAGTTAGTTTGTGCATTTAGTAGAAAGTAGAAACACTTGCGAACGAGGAAACATATCAATAACCGTAATTTCTACGTACATTCATATCATGATTAAAGAGTTTTGATATAATCACGAAAATTATTGGTAAAAAAAAAACTACCGATGATTATCGAGTAAATCACAAAATCTAGTGTGGACATTTTCAATTAAGTCTTTCAAATTTTACCCATGTTACTATATTAGTCATTTCGAGAGTAAGTTGGTGATTAAATTGATAGTAATACATTTAAATTGGTTTAGTGATGTTGTTTTGAGACAATGTATTATTCTCAAGGTCTTGAATTTGTTTGTCAATTTTGACCGACTAAATTCGTATAGAGCTATACTTTAACTTTAAATAGGGACCACATAAATGGACGGTGAAATTGGAGTGGAGCCTTAGAATTAATTGTGAATATACTTATATTTATATTTGTTGCTTATGGTAGTTGTAATATACAAATATGACAGAAATCATTGGAGAATATTGTTATGATCGACAAAGAACAATTAAAACTTGGTAGTGAAATGACAATGGAATGGTAGCTCATGTTGAGCGTTGATGTTGGTGCTTGCTTGATGCTGAGTATAACATTTCGTGTCATGTCATGTGGGAATGTGTTGGGTATCGCATTATTTGTGCATTTAAGGATGCCATAGAATTTGTCAATCAACATTAGTTCCTTTTTTTTGTTGAGGGAGCATCAAAGGTGACTCATGCATAATATAAGAAAATTGATTTTCTTCTTTTCAAAATTACTTACTTCTTAAATTCAGCGTGAGTTAACTTACGGTTGGAATTTTTCAGCATGAGGTAACTCACGATAACACTTTTAAGATCAATTGAACTGTTTAAAAAGTGATTGAACCAATTTTAAAAGTGTCATTCACACTACAAAATATTGAGTGTAAGTTAACTTACACTCAAGGACTGAATAATTTTAAAAGGGAGAAGTGCAATTTCCATAATATAATGGATTCCACAACTATCGTCCTCTATCTAAAATCTTCTTTGGTGTGTGATACTAATAAATATCTTTATTGGTATTTGGTTAGTCCACAGAGTCTAATTCATAAACTTTCATATATAAAAAAAAGGATGCGATAGAATTTCTTAGCCATAGTTGTATAGATGCTTCCTATAATTTTTGTCTTCATCATCTTGTTTTTAGATAGGAAAATGCTTCTTATCACGAGAAGATTTCAAGCGAATTTATCCCGAACAGGTTGTATTCCATATACTAGTTACTGTAGCATAACACTCTTTTGCATCCCACCATCCGTTTTTGCCGCCAAAGAATAACCTAACATTGGAGATTCTTGATAAATTTGCTATGTTGTAAATCAGGAGATATAGCACTACTCTTTTAGATAAAATAGTTTTGTTAGTCCGAAATTCTGTCAAAACGATAAGGATAGTGCTTTAGATCGCAAGAGAACATGTTCCGATAAAATCACGACACACATTCAACCAAGTATTTGAAAGTCATTCATAAATTACAGCCACTAACCTCCAGTAATTTCCGGCCAAAGATGAGATTTGATTGGTTAAATCATGTTTCGTGAATCCTTCGGGATGAATGCTTTCGTGAGATATAACATTACTCAAACGATAAATAAAGTCTTCATCATCTTGTTTTTAGATAAATGTTTTGTCAAATTTTAAATGAAATTCATTACCCATTTAAAAAATTATACACAAACACAATAATTTCTTAACCATAGCATTGAAATAAGAATTTCATATAATTAAAATCTCATCCAAGTAGTTAAGTGTGAACATAAGGGCATAATGGTATTTTATCTATCTTCCATTGAGTAAATAGTCAATTACCCCTCTGAAATTGTATGTTTCGTCAATTACCCCCTAACATTAACAAAACTTCAATTACCCCCCTGAAATTGCATAACGTTAATCAATTTACCTCATTCGTCAAATTCTTCTGTTAGTCAACATGACGTTTTGCAGATACCCCCATGAAGTTTTGCACTTATGTGCAAAATACCCCCTGAACTTGAAAATTTATATTATTTTTTCTTATCCTTAACTCAAAAGTTATTTATAATTTGAATGGGGTTTTTAACTCTAGAAAACATTGTCAACTAATGAGATTTTACAACAATGTAACAATGTCTACATAACAAGGAACGAGGGTTTGAAAGGTTACACCAGTACTGAAGGAGTTAGTCGCAAGAAACCTTCAAAAATAGCTTAAAATCAAAGATAAACCTTTAATCCTTTGAGTTCTTTACTCAGTTCAGCAAGTATGGGCTGGGAAAAAAAACCCGCAAATGCATGATAAACTTGTCAATTGTAGGAACATGAATCAAGACATAAGTGTAGTAACAACTTGAATCAAGAAATGTATGGAAAATATTTATGATATTCTCAATCAATTAGGAACAAGCATGATATTTTTTGTCTTAAGCAATAAGATGGCAGATGTGAGATCTAGGCAATGGTCTAAGAGGTTGCTAAAAAGATAAAAAAGTCATCCTGCATAAGGCATGGATTTGAAAAATACATATAAGTTTTTTAGCTCCCCTTTCTGCTTAGAATGCCCATATGATCAGTATCCCAAAAAATTATGTTCTTGATCTGATTATATATGTGCAAAAAACTTCTCTAATTTGTTTGTTAAGTGCATAAGTAAAGGTGTATCCATGTTTGAATTTTAGTATGTCAAGATCAAAAAGTACTTCAAATTAAATCAGTGATATACCTTGTGCATTTTATGTATAGCTTTTGAGTCAAAGATAAAAAAAAATATAAAACAAATTTAAGTTTAGGGGCATTTTTGCACATAAGTGAAAAACTTCAGGGAATATCTGCAAAACATCATGTTAACTAACATAAAAATTTGACAGAGGGTAAATTGACTAATGTTGTGCAATTTCATGGAGTAGTAATTGAAATTTTGTTAATATCATAGAATAATTGACGAAACTTACAGTTTGGAGATAATCGCCTATTTACTCATATTCCATTCTCACCTCCTCCCAATCATACAAGAAAAGCCCCATTGCAAATTCATTTCCCTTTTCTATCTCTCCCTCTCTCCTCCATAACCGAGCTTCCCCCTTCATCACCCAAACCCAAATTTCACACGAACTTAGAGAAGAGAAGATTGAACAAGTTCAAGGAAGAAGAAGGGAAGATTTGTGTGAGTTAAGGATTTCACATAATCTTCAACGATAGCAAAGTGAGTTCCCTTCCTTTATTGTGGAATTAAGGGTTTGAATAATTAGTATATACATTGATAATAGTTGTTGTTAATGACTTAAATTGAATGTGTGAATGGTGATTATGCCCAATGTTGTTTGATTTCTGTTTGGGACGACAGGTTTCGCATGTTGTCGTAGGTGTGGATCTTGGGGATAAACTTGATAGCACCTTGTTTGATTAGGGAAGCAATGCAAAAAAAATAAAAATTGATTTTTTGATCTAACTCTTTGATCAGAAAATAGGGTCCGTTTGGATCGGCTTATTTGAGTTTATCTGCTAGCATAAGCACTTGTGAGACTGTTTGGAGAGTTTAAGGAAGCAGTTTATGTAAGCTCTTAATTCTGACTTCATTTTATCTTTTGTTACAGAATTAGGTTATAGATTAAGTGCTAATTAGGCTACTACTGTTATTGAGTATAAGCAAATAAACAATGTGATTCTGTAAATAGCTCATGATGTAATGACTCTATTCATCTAATCTTACCATTCTTTATGCTTTAATTATTTGGTAATTAATATATTTTTTCTTTAAAAGAATAAGCTCATACATAAGCACTTATGATATGAGCACTTAATTAAATTGTTTATCCAAACAGGGCCTTAGTGCGAAGGAGTTGGCTTATTTTAAGTTGTGTAGTGTAGTGCTCCATACCCTCATGTAAGAGGCACATATTATAGGGTTGCTCGTTTTATATAATGTTGACTCATTTCCACATGAAAATAGGTACTTCATTACTCATGAGTTTATTTTGTTTTGTTTAATTAATGAAAGAGATTGTGAGAAATCTACATAAAGTTTCCTTAAAATTCTGGTTTGAATCTGTTATGCAGGAGTGTGAGATTCTTTTCTTGTGTGCTTGTTTTTATTTGACTTCATTTTTTTTGTTCTGTTTCGGAAATTGATTCTCTGTCTTGTTCTTTGAAGTTTGTGCCTGTTGCATCATCAGTAAAACAACAAATATGAGCGAAGAGTCTAGTTTGTATGGGAAGGCTACGGATCTCTTGCATCAGCTGGAGGATATCCTTGAATCTGATGCTCTAATGTAAGTTGCCTTTGATATATTGTTCAAGATGAAATAAATAAAATGAAGAATGGAGTTGTGATTTCATTTTAATTGGTTTGTCTAATTTTGTTCTTGGTGGTTATTTACTTA
>Ga0228711_1000337_pt1 | contig 53240 bp, 27 predicted proteins | sample MedpolnodulmetaG_2_FD_177996 | JGI IMG/M metagenome (GOLD analysis project Ga0228711, IMG submission 177996) | Root nodule microbial communities from Medicago polymorpha collected in Santa Monica, California, United States - brown nodules | ecosystem: Host-associated > Plants > Roots > Nodule... | reverse complement strand
GAAATAATAAAATACATGCTAAAATTGTAAAATAAAATAATAAATGTTTTTTCAAAAAAAAAAAAGAAGTTATTTTTATAATGGATGACACGTGGCTGGTTTTTATTGGTTTGGGTAAATTGTCCACCAATTTTCAAAGGCATGATAGGTCTCACCTGTTCTTTTATTTCAATTTTATTTTTAGAATGTTGTCTGCAATGGGTTATTGCTACCCTCTCTTGTGGGTATTCATTCTCAGCTAGACTATGTTACCATTGTATGTGTGAGATGTATAAGTCAGGAGCAAATCATGTGTAATTGTAGGATTTTGCAGCAATTATGTACTTTATCCCAACAGTGGATAGTTTTCTACACATGTATAATCATTAGCTTTTTAGCTATCAATGAATGAAATATCCTCTTTTCGACGAAGAAAAAAGAAAAAAAGACTGTTCAGCTGTCCCTAAGGGTGGTTGCTCTACGGGCCCTTCAGTTTGCACAAAAGTCCCAACGCATAAAACCTATCGGAGGTTATGATCTGATGGATACTATTGATATTTTCATCTCCAAAAAATGCATACTAATATCTGAATGTCAGTTTGTGTAAAAAAAATAAAAAATCTGAGTGTCAGTTAATTTAGGCTTATGTAGAGATTCAGCGTATTCAGGGAACTGTATTTAGTTATTTACTAACTGCTTCGTTTCAACACACCAATTCATACACAAAGAAACAAAATGTTATCAATCTTTAGATGCTTCTTAAGTTATGGAAATTAAAATATATATGTGCATCAATTGAAACTCAAATAACCATAGTTATTTTAGACTAGGGTGACAATAATCAATTAGTTCAAATTCTAAAAAGAAAAATAGATTGTAGTTTATGAAAAGTAATTTTTTTATCCTTCTGATTTCTGGTAAAGGTGGTTTGTTAATCCGGAATTTGGATAAAAAATAAGTAAAATCTAACAATTGATTAGTCAATTACGATTCAAGATCAGGTTCTCTCAAATAATTCATCATTAACTGTAGTTCATCAATCACTTGAACATAACCACTTGATTTACAAAATATTAATATTTACACATACCTATTATGCACACAAAGAAAAAGGGACATAAATTGTGCCACGAAAAAAAACATTCTTATACATGAAGCAAACATAGTACAATTAGCTGATTTTGCCCTAATAATAAGGCTAGTTGCACTAAATATTATAAGCCACAAACAAAGACAAACACAAACACAAACACACACATACACACACTATAGATAAATGAAGCCTAGCAGTTAGATGGAGGAGTGAGATCACATTCTTTAGGAAGTGAAGCAGCAAGAGTTGGGTCAATTCCAAGTAAAGGTAACTCTGCTGAGTTCTTGTAAGAGCAAAGGCATTCAAGGTCAGCACTAGTAAGAGCCTTACAGCATTCAGGGGATGGTTTTGCTGGATTTGGTTGAGTCACTGATGGCTTGCAAGCATCAAGTCCATCTTCATTCATTTTACATAGACTAATGCCGTTGGAAAATTTCAACATAGATGCCATCATTACTACCACCATAAGTAGTGACACCAATTTCCTATGTTCTTTCATCACCATAATTCACCAATAATTTTGTTGTAATTCAATAATTTTGGTGTGAAACTATGTAATGGATTTGGTAACTTATTTATAGAAGAAAGTGATTCTAAAACTGTGTTATGAACCCGTGAACATGAAATGGCTGTACATGGAGTCACGGGTTGGAGATTGATGTGCACTTTTCATTATTGGATTGGATTATTTTTTTAAAACAAAAGAAATTTTAGAGAGAAAAACAAATCTCAATTTGAATTGTTAATAGAAAAAAGTTATAAGTTTGTTCGAAAAAGAATATAAAAGTTGTGAATTTTTTGTTGGTCAAGAAGTTTGACTAAAAATTCATTTGATAAGATGAATAAGTGAAAAATTTTATTTTTCGAACTTCAACCTTTACGTATATAATGTGATATCTCAATCAACAGAGTTAATCTGAGGATGACATAATAAGGGAGTTTTAATAAGTTTTTAATTATATTTGGTTTTTTCAATGGTAATAGTTATTTGTTAGTAACTTCTTTTATTTCAAAATAAAATTACATTTTAGTAAAGGGGACAAACCTTGAATTGTTAGATCATAGCTTTTTGCTTTTTTCAGACAATTGCATTATAGCTTTTTTTATATATATCTGTCGTTTTCCTCATGGAATATTATGTGAGGTCACAAAATGTTCAATAATAGTATACAGATGCTCTCGATATTGTCATTATTTTGTCACGTTTAGATTGGTTAGAGAGACATACTTCATAAACAATGGAACGGGTTATAAACCAAAATGAAGGGGTCATAAGTTAAATTACTAATTTCTTTAAAATGAAAAATTGTTAAATGCAGAAAGAAAGAAAAAAATTAAGGTTATGTGAATAATTTCACCGTTAAAATACATTGGACTCTACTTATTACTTGTATTAGTTGTAGAATCTACTGCATTTTAATGTTGAGATCATTCACACAATCCTCTCAAGTTTTTTTCATCATCAACTTGTCTTGTTTGCTTCGTCACGAAATCAAGAAATGTTTTTTGAACACAGCCTCAATCAAAATTATTTAAACACATATGCCACCAAATAATATTTTTTGATTGAGGTTTAAGCACAAACTTCCCAATCTACATAGTGAATATACTTCTCCATCTTCCATAAAAACCCAATGATAGGCTTCTTGGTCAAGAACAACAGCAATAACACTTAAACCTAATGCACCACAATCTGGCCGCCTCAGAGTTCAAAAAGCCTTGAATGAGTAATTCATAACACATGTATTGCATGGAATCTGCCACACAATAAACTTCGCAGGCCAATTTCAAAAAAATCATCACATACTAAGATACTTACCATCTGCAAAACATTGTTCACGACAGAACATTTTGCAGATTCAAAATTAACCTACGGATGAGGAAACAAGGAAACAACCTGCGGATGTACCAAGAAACATGTGAAATATAAATATGTCCTCAACATCATATGATATATTATCCATGCAATCAAAATAAAAAACAATATCTAAAGGACAAACAGCAGGGAACAGTTTGCTTCAGTGCTAGATCAACACAAGCTAGTATTAACAATTCACGAGGACCTCTTTGTATGAGCATGATCAGTGTCTTGCTTACTGGGAGAATCAGATGAAATACGCAGTTGCTTCAGCTTATCGTGATCCTGCTTGGTCCAAAGTAACAAAGTTAATTTATCTTTTTTACCAAAGTAACAAAGTTAATTAAAAGGCTAAAAAATCCATATAATATAACTTATATAATTGTTGAAACCTTGATCAAAACTCTAATCAAAACTACCTAATACTTTATTTAAAAGTGATTTTGCAATTCAAACATGTTCATTACCTGTACAATTTTAAAGCAGTTATTATACATAATATGACATGGTTAAACAGTTCATTACATGTGCTTTCGTTTGCTACTGTGGGATCAAAGATTGAGAACCTATACGCCTCTGCTTCTATACCAACAGATGTAGAATCAATATCATCACAGTCTATAATCAGGAAATGATTCAGCATTCTCTCTTTTTTTCAACAGGTTGCATCCTTTGGAAACTAGGTTGGTGTTGCCTTTTCTGAAAGAGATTTTTTTTTTAATGACAAATGTTAGTTGTTATTTTCTTATTATGGGGAGTTTAACTCATGACCACTTTATAATTCCAACCCCTTTATTCCTTCCCAAAAGCAGTGTTGTTAAGTGGCGGTCATGGCACCGCCATGGCAAAATGGTAATGTATGACGGAATTCTTTACCACCGCCGAAACCATTTTGTAAAGGGATGCCCACCATGGTGGCACCATAAGCTGCAATGGCATGTTTATATAGCGGATTATTGGCCATCTGCATATTCCACCATCGACAACACTACCCCAAAGTTGACTTATAAGCTGCTAACTATCTATGCTGTTTTAGATAGTAAACAAGGGATCCAACAATTCTCCTAGGTTTTATGCATTTTGAATTAACACCCTGCATAAAGCTTTTATACAATGCCAAATTAAAGGAAGATACAACTTCAAACCACCGGTCTTAATTAGCTTTCTTTGATATTAGAGGAGTGCTATGGACACTCCTTATCCCACTCCAAATTTCTATGTCTCCTTATTCGCTATATGCTCTATTTATTCTCTGTAGATTCATAAATGTTTTTGCATTGTATATCACTAATTTATGTAAGCTAAACATAAGAGCAGATAAATTACAAGCACTTATGTGCATGTGTACAGGAATAGAACTGTTGATTATGTGCATCCATCTGTGCAGTAAAAAGGGAGCAATCTATTAACGCATGGTACTGAACTATTATTTGTGGCATTAACTTAGAAAAATCGCATGTCTACATAATGACAGCTTTACAGTCACACACATGTTACCCTATTTCTATTTTAGATGATTGAGAACTTCTAATCAGTGGCAAATAAGACCAAGTTTTGTAAATACAAGGAATGAAAAGAGATGAAATTTCACCAATGTGAGACATGTTCCCATTTGCGAGCGAAATAAAACTAGAGAAATTTTCTAATGTAAGCAACATTTAGTGTTAATAAATGCTGCGCGCCTCAGTAAGCACCACTTAGCAACATTTTAGCACCTAAACTATTTGCATTCTACAACCTTGGCTTTCCTAATTAAATACTGCACATAATAAATAGAGTGGAAATCAATCAGATTGCAACTTTATAGAGTAATGGTTAGTTGTATTCCTGCACTATAGAATGCACGCAAGCTTATAATTTGGTTTATCTAACTCTGTAGTCAATGGCGCATAATAAAGCGTAGAGGCTGGGCCCCAAAACGCTATAGTGGCATGGCCATTAGGTCGAAGTTTAGGGAAACAATACAAGAAATTAAACCAAAGCACCATACACGTAAAAGCTCAAAAATAGAACATGACATGAAATTGAAGACATTCATAGCTAATAATTGAAGTTCATTGTTGCCAGTATTTACACCTAATACAACCAGAGCACCATACACATAAAAGCTCAAAAATCCAAAGATCTAATTGTCAATAAAAAAACGACTAATCCTTGCTAATTACTATGATATAAAAAAACCATGATTTTAAATTGAAAATTATATAAATCATTCAACGATATAATCAAATCAAAACCAATATATGAAAATAATGACACAATACATTGTACACAGACAATTTAACTCAAATTCAAACAAGTAAATCATGGAACAGGGACTTACTTTCAACAAGTCTGTCGACATCAAGCTCTCAACATATGCATTGGCTTTGCTCCACGTAATTCTATTGGTGCTTTTGATTCTCTTTACTCTGTTATCTCTCCAGTTGTAAAGAATTGCTTGGTTTGCTCGATTGATTGAAAATATGATTGTATCACCATCCTCCGACAGACACAGTGGAATCAATTGAGGAAGATAATCTATTTGAAGATTCATATAACTAATTTTAAGGAATTGAGTCCAAGAGTTTTCAACTCCAAATTCGTCCATTTTCCATATAATGAAATAGGTTTTCTTGAAATCATAAGAAAAACACATGCAGTCCATTAACACAGAAAGACAGTCCTCTGACTGAGAAAGAATTGGATGAGTAAGTAGCTCCTCATTACAAGATTGAGGGAGCAAGAACTGTGTATATGTCTCTGTCTTCAAATCAAGCGAGACAATAACATATTGTTCAATGGTAAGATTCTTCTTCTTCTTGTGGTGACAGATCAACCAATTGATACTATTATTTAAATAAACATTATCGCATTGAGTGAAACAAAAACGATGAGGGACAACTACGACAGGAAAATATTGAATAACTCTCCAAGCATTAGCATTATTATTATTATTATCGCCCCCCAAAGTGAAAACTCTTGCAGCGGTTTTCCCTACAGCTACAAGGTTGCCATCAACTATCAAAGTTAGCAACACCACCTTGAAAGTGTCGGTTGAATTATCATAACCAAGCGCGAACTTGCAAGTTTCATTATGGGGGTGCTTTCTATAAGAGCGGAAGGACACTAGTGCATCAGATTTAGTCCTTGTGGCAGGGTTCCAGAAAGAGAGCGAGTTCTCAATATAGTGACCGCCGGTGAAAGAACAACCAAGCAAGCAGACCAATCCATTGCATGAACCAACAATATCACCGCAGTCCTTGTAATTGAATCGGTAGTGGTAAGGAAGATCATCGTGGTTAAGGTTCGACGAAGACTTATTCATCTCTTGCAGCAAACGAGAAATGGGCACAGCTCTACAATCTCCGGAACCTTCAGACTTGTCAGAGAGAAGTGCGAGATGTGGTATCTTTGTTCGCTTCTTCTTCTTAAGATGCATTTTGGCAAAGATTGGATCAGAGATGATGGTGTTCCAGGACTTACACACGCACTTCATGCGCATCAGATCTTTCACTTCAAGAAACGTTAGGAATTCGATGATAACTTCGTCGGGGAGGAAGATTACCACTGCCGGTGGATCTGCAGCAGTGGGAGGAGGATGAGGAAGGATATTCATCACAACGAACGGCGCCACAGCAGTTCAACTTCAAGAAAGTGAAACCCTAAAAGTTTTTCACAAGTTCCTGAAAAAATGCATAAAAATAGCTTGTTAATATGATACATCATTTGAAACACGCAGCAGATCAGAGAAACAACTTATTAGTTATGATCACTTTAAGCTTATTACTGGAATAAGCAGTTTTGTAATTGTTTAATAGATCTTTGGGAAATAGCTTATGATATGCCCATAAGTTATTTTCATCTTATTTTTATATGAAAGCAATTTGATTTTATAATTTGTTTAATAGAAATTGGTTATACATACGCAGTTATATGATAAACACTTGTGCTTTAAGCGCTTACTTAAGTTGTTTATCCAAACAAGACCTCATGTATGTCCATAAGCATTTTCTACAGTATTTTCATCAACTCTCTAGATAGCATATGAAAACAACTTATAGTCAAAATAGTCCCTTAATACTGACATTAACTCTTTTAATATAGGGACTGCTATGACAATAAGTAAGTATATTGAGGGATTAATATGACAATATTGACGAAGCATTTTATCGTAAGGGACTATTTTGACTAACATACTGCAAAATCAGGGACTATTTTGAAATTTCAATACAATAAAGGACTATTAGGACTATTTGTTACACATTCAGGGACCAAAATAACTATTACTCATATTTTCATCGGCTCTCTATATAATAGCTTATGGAAACAACTTATACTAGCTTACTTGAAAATATTTAACTTTATTTAATACTATTGTTGTAGAAGTGGCTTATATATAAGTACTTATACGATAAGCTCTTATGCTAGATGCTCTTAAGTAATTTGTTTATTCAAACATGCTCAAGAACCAACAATAAACAACAACGCAATTACGAAGATTGTGATTGGAAGAAATGAAGAAGAGAGAAGTAACGATACTTACAAATGGAACATGAAGGAGAAGTGAAGAATGGAATCGGAGAGAAAACGGTGAAATGCTTTCTCTTTCTTCGAGTGTTTTGGTTATTGATTTAGGGTTTATGTTTCCATATAGCAGCAGAAATGTGGAAGAAAACAATGAGAGTGTAGTTCTACTCGTACTCGGGTGGAAATAACAGCGCCAAAGTGAAAACCCCGGTTTTTCCGTATACCACTTATACCCCTGCCTATGTGGCAAATTATTAAATAAAGGAGAATGCTAAACAGTGTCATCAGAGCATTGGTTAAACAACCAAAACAAGTAACATTTTATAAAAAAATCGTGTAATTATTACTTAACCAAAAGTCAAAACTTATATTTTCAAATTTTCAAGACAATTTTTTTATTTATAGTTTCTTTAATCATTGTCATGAACGCACTAGTTAGTAAGATCCTTAAATAAAAGCGTCAAAGTTTATGTGCGTTGTGGACCACAACAAATGTCAGTTTAATATATACCGCAGAAAAATCATGCACTTGACAGGTTCGGATTATATAAATTGAATTGTCACTTACCCTACAAAATACAAGTTTTGACACAGTCGTGAACAAGTTCAGAATATATAAACCGAACATTTTTTGGATGAATTTGGATCACAACAAATGTCAGTGTAATATAGACTGCAGAAAAATCATATACTTGACAAGTTCGGATTATATAAACTGAATTGTCTCTCATCCTATAAGATATAAGTTTTAAAACAGTCTTGAACAAGTTCAGAATATATAAACCGAATATTTTTGGGATGAGTTTTGATTATAATTCGAAATAGTTCAGAGTTTGAACGATTACTTATTCAGCAAGAGTAACTCATTCAACATGTTTTTTCTTTGGTCAGATCAATTTCATTGACCGGTCTGACCTGTTTTACCATGTTTTTAGACCCTTATTTATGGACTATTACATTTTATGCACTCATTCTTCACAAATTCCCCCTATAGATACACATCAATCCTTCACAAATTCTCATTCCATCATCTCAAATTCTCTCCTCTTTTCTTCTACAATGTGCTTCCACCATTGGCATTTCTTACACAAAGATTACTCTAGCATTTTTGAGATTGTATGAATGGGCAAAAGACATGGTGCCACTCTGCAAATTTGCACAATTTATCTGGGTATATAAGGTTGATCTGTCTAGTGTAAGGTTGACCATCAAAGTCTACTTCGCTCTATAAAGGAAATAAACTTTAACCAAGCCTCCTTCCCCCTCTATCTTCTTGTACAACAGGTTTAGTTTAGGTGTTTAATTATTTTGTGTAATAAGCTTCAGTGGCTATGTAAGTCCTTTATTATAAAAGCTAGATGAGATAGCATGTTTGCTCTAATCCCTTACATTTTTCTCTCCTAAGCATATAATTATTGTTAATCTAATCTCTCAACCACACACTTAATCACAGTCGTTCATTTAAACTCTATTTTCAAACTCCTCACTTTCTCTCTCATACAGAAACGTCATAATGGCAATTGAAAACGTCATAATGTAATATCTTTTAATTTCAATGCAATTTATGGTTTTAAAATGTTTCTTCGTTTGACTATTAAGTTTAAATGCAATTTATGGATGATTGTTTACCCAGTAATTTATATTGTACCATAATCATTCATGGAGTCAAAATAATGGTTTTAAAATGTTTCTTCGTTTGACTATTAAGTTTAAATGCAATTTATGGATGATTGTTTACCAGTAATTTATATTGTACCATAATCCTTTATGGAGCCAAAATAATGGTTTTAAAATGTTTTTTCGTTTGACTATTAAGTTTAAATGCAATTTATTGATGACTGTTTACCAATAAATTTAAATTGTACCATCATCCTTCATTGCGCCAAAAAATAATGAACAAGGATATGTCATAAACTATTAAAAATGAGGCCATAAAGACTCACTAATTCATAGTCATAATATAATTCTTATATGAAAATTACTGGTAAGAATTCTTATAGATCAAGTGAAAGACACAATACAATATGTAATGTTCAGACCATACGGAAAAGCAAACATAACAAAATTATAATTTTAGGATTACATATAGACAACAAGTCCAAATCTATTTGAACAAGTTACTTCATAACATTTTATGGAAGAGATTCAAAATTTAGTAAGACAGTTTTAGTTTTAACTATCCTTCAACAAAAAATATTGTATAGATCATGAAAATCATGCTATGAAGGACATTTCAAATAAGGATATCAAATGGTTAACAAAATATTGATGGCACTTTTTTTATTCTCTCCATTTGTCTTTGTGATGTAATTTTAAATCAAGCAGTGCAAGGCTATGTGCAATTCTGTTAACAAGTAGTGAATATTATTTTGATAGTGGTGTACTTACACAGTCATAAATGCTGAGAGTTTTCCAATTAACCATTTATCAAGTGTGTCACACTCTTTAATAGGTTTATCAGATATCAATTGTATTGCCATTTCACTTAAAACTTTACTGTTAACATAATTAGTTTATTTCCATACATGTGTTGTTCATCAAGTATAACATTTTTCAAATATCTGCTGCAAGTACTAAACCTTCTTCAATCACGCCATCCATATAACAAGGAAAATCCAGACGAGATCATTCGTGATAAGGAAAATCCAGACGAGGTCATCTTCATGAACATGATATTGGTTGATGAGAAGGTATATTATATAAACTTCATGTATAACAAAAAAAAACATTAATTCAATATGCCACTGCGATTACACTAATTGATGAGAAGGATTTGATACTCCCTTTTATGCCAAAAGGCACCAACAAGAAATAGTAAATGCCACAATCAATTGTTCATATATATGGAATTATTGTGAAGTTCTCACCCTTACAAAAAATATGAGACTACTAAGTGGTGCATCGCACGCTGATATTGAAGAAAGAAGATTATTCTCTTAGTGGGTTTTGCCAATTGGTGATGGGAAATTTTGGCTCATAAATGACGTGGATATATCACTTCACATTCCTCCTGATTTACTTATATTTTCAGGACAAAGCAATACTTGCTCCAACAAACTCAATAGTGGATCAAATAAACGATTACATGTTAGACTTGATGCCTGGTGAAGAGAAAACCTATTTGAGTTATGATAGTACATTGACACATAACTGAAATGGTGATGTTGTTGATGATGTCCAAACTCCAGAATTTCTCAACACAATAAATGCTTCAGGACTCCCACATCACAAGATCAGATTGAAGATTGGAGTTCCAATTATGCTTTTGAGAAATATTAATCTAAAGTTAGGATTATGCAATGGAACAAGGTTAATCATAACCAAAATAGAAAAATTTGTACTTGAAGGAAATGTTATATCTGGAAGTAACATTGGCGAAAAAGTTTTCATACCCAAGTTATCTCTTTCACCATCTGATGTTAAAATTCCTTTCAAATTTCAAAGAAGATAATTTCCAATATCTGTTTCATTTGTCATGACAATCAACAAGAGTCGAGGGCAATCACTTAAAAGTGTTGGAATTTATTTGCCGAGTCATGTGTTCTCGCATGGTCAGTTGTATGTTGCAATCTCAAGAGTCACTTCAAAACGAGGATGGAAAATACTAATCGTTGATGGAGATGGAGAGAATACTGATACGACCTCAAATGTTGTTTATCACGAAGTATTTCGTAATGTGATTAAAGTTCAAACCTTTTTTTTATGTATGCTACCATTTCATTTTGATGTTATTATTGTCGTAGAAGGGAACATATTTTTAAATTTTGTTAAAACTTCTATTAACTGTATATGTTTACATTGTTGTGACTTATTCGTTTAACTTCTTCTCGGTAGGACCCGTGCGATAGCACGGGTCAAGAGTCTGGTGTACTATTAAAGATATGATTTATTTATAAAATGAGAGCTTTATTCATTTTTTGTCTCTTTTAAGTTTTGTCATTTTCAATTATGCAATCTTAATTCTCTCTCTAAAAAAAAATTATGCAATCTTAATATTATATATAATGTTGTTATGCAATTCTAGGAAATAAAAGGTTTTATATTCTATAATCTGAAACAGGGTTCAGATTCTATTTACCGAGCAAAGGGCATTTTGAAGAAAAAAAATACCAATAGAATGAAAAAAAGTAATAGTCAAAAGAATAAGTTAGACCAAACAATATTTTTAAAAAGATAAAAATTAAAAAAGGGATTTATGTTTTACGTTCTTTTTTCTTTACTAATGTTCTTTTTTGTTTGTAATTTTTTTTTCTTTTGTATAGAAATTAGATGTGCCAAAGAATTTACCATATATAGTTGAGATGAGTTTTCTATGTCAAGTTGGAGACCACCCATAATTTTTTCTCTTTGTTACTATTATTTAACGCAAATTCTATCAAAAATAATCTTTTAAGATAACAAATAACAATAGTTATCATACAACCACTTAAAAAACAATCATCACCGTACAAACTTGGTTTTAATTTAGAGGTCATATCTTTATACCTTATTCACTAATACTTAATTATTCATGTTATTATAATATCCTCCCCTTGGCTTCAAACATCCTCAAGATGAACAAATAACAATCACAATTCAAACATCCTCAAGGAATCACAAATGCTGTATTTAAAAAGCAAAGTTTCATTTGATTAAAACTTTATAACATATCAAACATTTCCCTTACATTGATCATCATTATGCAACACAGCCACATATTTTCTTCTTTTATGGGCTAACACAAATCTTTGGGTGGTAACACATGTGAAAGAGTCGTCTTAAACATCAAAAAATTATGAATCCTGCTCTTTACCCTGCTCTTTACCCAACATAAAATGTTTGCGTCCAACTGTATTTCCTAATATACCTCTACGTGAGTTAAGTCACGCACAGTCACAGTCATGCACCAAGAAATTTTCTATTCTATATAAAATTAATTGATACATTTTATTCTTATAAATTTTCTTTTTACCCCAAGGTTGGTCTCAATTTTTTATTCTATATAAATAAAAAGAATGGAACAAAAATAATACATAAATAAAAAGAATAAAAATTGAACAAAAATAATCATAAAATAAATGCAAATATAAATAAAAAGAATGGAACAAAAATAATACACAATCATTTCTTTTTCGCATAAACCATTCGTTTTCTTTTTCGCATAAACCATTCGTAGTAAAAAATGAGCGAGTAAATATCATTTCACTGCTTACAAAAATGGTACTAAATTTTTAAGGATGAATGTAGTATTATGAAAAATAATCAATATTCACTATTTTGAAAAATAAAATTTCAGAAAAAAATTCCTAAAATTATCATAAAAATTAAAATATATTTCACTGACACTTATGATAAATAAAATCTATTTATTATAATTGTAAATGATAGAAATTGTCACTTTTATAAGACTAAAGGAGTTAAGGGTTTAAATTCCGACAAAAGAAAAAAATACTAACATAACAATTAACATACTAATATTTGTCAATTAAAAAAATGAGTGAGTGGATTTTTAGTTGGTGGATAGGAGTGAGAGGTAAAAGAAAAGAAAATATAATTTTTCACTCATGAGTGTTATGGTCACTCTTTTTCTAACACTTATTCTCTTATTGAATGAGATTCATGTAGATTTCATACTTTGAAAATGGATTTCACATGAAGTAACGTGACTCATGAAGTTCACATCAAGTGTTAAAAAGACTATTAAAAAAAAGTTCGTAGTATGTCTCCTTTTCTCTTTCCGGTTGATAGAAAGTGCAAGAAAATTGTATAATTGCAAAATTAAAATTGATCTTAATATGTTCATAAGGAATTTTAATTATTTTTTAAGCAAAATTACAAAATCGATCTATACCTTAGAATAATTACTTCTTACCTCAAAAACTCAAACTAAACTGTGAAAACCCGTACTCTAACGTTTATCTAAATCTTTACGGATTCTCATTTATTTAATGACAAACAATTCCAAAAAAAAATAAAAAATACGAACCATATTCTATGTGCAAAGTAAACTCCAATTGGTCTCCCTTCAAACTTGAGACCTTTCAATAAGGCCCCTAAGTTTAGTTATACTTGAACCAACTTTAGTTTTGTGCTTATGAATACAAAGTAGTGCAAACTATTAACTTCTTTAAAAAATTGAATTAGAAAGCAAGGTAAATTATCCAAAACAAACTATAACTATCAATTTTTTAATAGTAACCAAGGAAACAACCTACGGATGCACCAAGAAACATGTGAAATGTAATTATGTCTTCAACATCTTATGCAATCAAAATAAAAATAAAAATAAATAAATATCTAAAGGACAAACAGCAGGGAACAGTTTGCTTCATTCAGTGCTAAATCAACACAGGCTAGCATTAACAATTCACAAGGACCTATTTGTATGAGCACGATCAGTGTCTTGCTTACTGGAAGAATCAGATGAAATACGCAGTTGCTTCAGCTTATCCTGATCCTGCTTGCTTCAGCTTATCCTGATCCTGCTTGGTCCAGGCTAAAAAACCCATATAATATAACTTAAATAATTGTTGAAACATGTTCATTACCTGTACTATTTTTAAGCAGTTATTATACATAATATGACATGTTAAACAGTTCATTACATGTGAATTCATTTGCTACTGTAGGCTCAAACATTGAGAATCTATACGCCTCTGCTTCTATACCAACAGATGCAGAATCAATATCATCACAGTCTATAATCAGGAAATGATTCAGCATTCTCTCTCTTTTTTCCAACAGCTTGCATTCTTTGGAAACTAGGTGGGTGTTGCCTTTTCATTTGGCAATGACTACACTATTTCTTAAATCATACTATTATGAGCTGCTTCAGAAAGAGTTTTTTTTTAAATGATAAATGTTAGTTGTTATTTTGTTACTATGGGGAGTTTAACTCATGACCACTTCTAATTCCAAATGGAGTGTTGTTAAGTGGGGGAATTTTTTACAACCGCCGTAGCCATTTTTTGAAGGGATGCCCACCATGGTGACCCCATAAACCGCAATAGCGTGTTTATATAGCGGATTATTAGCCATCTTCATATTCCGACATCGACAACACTGCTCCAGAGTATCTATTCTGAAAACTTGATGGACTACACAAAAAGGCAATCATATGGACTTTTGCATAGTAAACAAGGGATTTAACAATTCTCCTAGGTTTTTTGTATTTTGAATTAACACCCTGCATAATGCTTTTATACAATGCCAAATTAAAGGAAGATACAACTTCATACCACCAGTCTTCATAAGCTTTCTTTGATATTAAGCTTATCCCAATCCAAATTTCTATATCTCCTTACTCGCTATAGCTCTATAACTTATTCTCTATAGATTCCTAAAAGTTTGATTTTGCATTGTATACCACTAATTTATGTGAGCTAAACATAAGAGCAGATAAATTTAAAGCATTTATGTGCATGTGTACAGGAATAGAACTATTGATTATGTGCATCCATCTGTGCAAAAAAAGGGTGCAATCTATCAACGCATGGTATTGAACTATTAACTGTGGCATAAGCTTAGAAAAAATACATGTGTACATGATGGCAGCTTTACAGTAACACATATGTTACCCTATTTTGATTTTAGATAATTGGGAACTTCTAATCAGTAGCAAATAAGATCCAGTTTTGTAAATATAAGGAATGAAAAAAAATGAAATTTCACCAACGTGAGACGTGTTCCCATATGCGAGCAAAATTTAAAACTAGAGAAATTTTCTGATGTAAGCAACATTTAGTGTTAATCTATGCTGCGCACTCCAGCAAGCACCACTTAGCAACATTTTAGCACCTAAACTATTTACACTCTACAACCTTGGATGTCCTAAAGAAATACTTCACATAAGAAATAGATAGTGCAAATCAATCAGATTGCAGCTTTATAGAGTAATGGTTAGTTGTATTCCTGCACTATAGAATGCACTCAAGCTTATAATTTGGTTTATTTAACTATATAATCAACCGCGCATAGTGGAGCGTAGAGGCTGGGCCCCAAAACGCTATAGTGGCATGGCCATTAGGTCGAATTTAGGGAAACAATACAAGAAATATATACCAAAGTACCATACACATAAAAGTTCAAAAATAGAACAGGACCTGAAATTAAAGACATTCATAGCAAATAATCAAAGTTCATTGTTATCAGTATTTAAACTTAATACAACCCAAGCACCATACATGTAAAAGCTCAAAAATAGAACAGGACATAAAATTGAAGACATTCATAGCTAATAATCAAAGTTCATTTTTACCGGTATTTAAACCTAACACAACAAATAAATTTCAGGGCAAAATGACTAAAGAATAAAAAGAAACGGAGGAAACAACTGTATATTCAGGGCTTGTGTGGGTTTGTAGATAACGCACACATAGCTTCTAAAAAATGCAGCACAGTTGAGTTTCAAGTATGCGCCTAGGGCCTGCTAGGCAACGTCAGCTATTACTGACTCATAACTCCAAAGAGCTAATTGTCAATAAAAAACAATTAATCCTTGCTAATTATTATAAGTTAAACCATGATTTTAAATTGAAAATAAAAAATAAATCATTCAACGATAAAATCAAATCAAAACCATGATATGAAAATAATGACACAATACATTGTACACGGACACGATTTAACTCAAATTCAAACAAGTAAATCACGGAACAGGGACTTACTTTCAACAAGTCTGTTGATATCGAGCTCTCAATATATGCCTTGGCTAAGCTCCATGTAATCATTATTGGTGCTTTTAATTCTCTTTACTCTGTTATCTCTCCAGTTGTAAAGAATTGCTTGGTTTGCTTGATTGATCGAAAATATGATTGTATCACCATCCTCCGACAGACACAGTGGAATCAATTGAGGAAGATAATCTATTTTAAGATTCATATAACTAATTTTAAGGAATTGAGTCCAAGAGTTTTCAACTCCAAATTCGTCCATTTTCCATATAATGAAATAGGTTTTCTTGAAATCATAAGAAAAACACATGCAGTCCATTAACACAGAAAAACATTCCACTGTCGGAGAAAGATATGGACGAGTAAGTAGCTCTTTATTACAAGATCGAGGGAGCAAGAACTGTGTATATGTCTGTCTTCAAATCAAGCGAGACAATAACATATTGTTCAATGGTAAGATTCTTCTTCTTGTAGTGACAGATCAACCAATTGATACTATTATTCAAATAAACAGTATCGCATTGAGTGAAACAAAAACGATGAGGGACAACTACGATAGGAAAACATTGAATAACTCTCCAAGCATTAGCATTATTATTATTATTATCGCCCCCCAAAGTGAAAACTCTTGCAGCAGTTTTCCCTATAGCTACAAGGTTGCCATCAGTTATCAAAGTTAGCAACACCACCTTGAAAGTATCAGTTGAATTATCATAACCAAACGTGGGCTTGCAAGTTTCATGATGGGGGCGCTTCATATAAGAGAGGAAGGACACTAATGTATCAGATTTAGTCCTTGTGGCAGGGTTCCAAAAAGAGAGCGAGTTCTCAACATAGTGACCGCCGGTGAAAGAACAACCGAGCAAGCAGACCAATCCGTTGCATGAACCAACAATTTCACCGCAGTTCTTGTAATTGAATCGGTAGTAGTAAGGAAGATCATCGTGGGTAAGGTTCGACGAAGACTTCTTCATCTCTTGCAGCAAACGAGAAATGGGTACCGCTCTACAATCTCCAGAACCTTCAGACTTGTCAGAGAGAAATGCGAGATGTGGTTTCTTTGTTCGCTCCTCCTTCTTACTATGCATTTTGGCGAAGATTGGATCAGAGATGATGGTGTTCCAGGACTTGCACACCCACTTCATCCGCATCAGATCTTTCACTTCAAGAAACGTTAGGAATTCGATGATAACGTCGTCAGGGAGGAAGATTACCGCTGCCGGTGGATCCGCAGCACTGGGCGGAGGATGAGGAAGGATATTCATCACAATGAACGGCGCCACAGCAGTTCAATTTCAAGAAAGTGAAACCCTAAAAGTTTTTCACAAGTTCCTGAAAAAATGCATAAAAATAACTTGTTAATTTGATACATCATTTGAAACATGCAGCACATCAGAGAAACAAGTTATGATCACTTTTAGCTTATTACTTGTCGAACTGTTTAACAGATCTGTGGGAAACAGCTTATGATATGCCCATAAGCAGTTAAATGATAAACACCTATGATTAAAATTTGATTTTATAATTTGTTTAATAGAAGTTGGTGGCACAAAAGCAGTTAAATGATAAACACCTATGCTTTAAGCGCTTACTTAAGTTGTTTATCCAAACAAAACCTCATATAAGTCCATAAGCATTTTCTAGAATATTTTCATCTACTCTCTAGATAGCACATGGAAACAATTTATAGCTTATATGAACATAATTTGACTTTATTTTCATAAGTTCTTCAGGATAGCTTATGAAAATAGTTTATATGAAAACAATTTAACTTCATATTTTATTATATAGATTATATAGAATTTTCTTATTATATAAAAGAATTTGCTTATACATAAGCACTTATACAAAAACAACTTATGCTTTAAGCACTTAATTATATATGTCCATAAGCTGTTTCAGTGATTTTCATCGGCTCTCTACATAATAGCTTATGGAAACAACTTATACAGGCTTGCTTGAAAATAATTTAATCTTTTGTTATAGAAGTAGCTTATATATAAGTACATATATGATAAGCGCTTATGCTTAGTTGGAAAAATTTGAAAGAATCGCAAGAAATCATAGAAATAACAACGAAAACGATTAGGAACACAGTAAATCAAGAATCAAGAATCAAAAATAAACAACAATGCAATCACGATTATGAAATCAATATCATGATTATGATTCGAAGAAATGAACAAGAATGAGGAAGAGAGAAGTAACGTTACTTACCAATTATGAAATGCGTGAGTCATGATTAACAGTGATGAAATGGTTTCTCTTTCTTCGAGTGTTTTGGTTATATACTAGAGAAACAAAGAAGAAGAATGAGAGAGTGTACTCAGGTAGAAGAAATAAAAGCGCCAATTTGACACCCCGGTTTTGCCATATACCAATTATACCCTTGCCTATGTGGCAAACTAATTTCTCGTCCCAAATTATATGTCGTTTTGATAAGAAAAGAAAAATAGTCCCAAATTATACGTTGTTTTACAATATCAAAAAAATATTCTTCAAATTAAAAAAAGGGTTAAGTATGTTTTTAATCCTTACATTTTGCGCCCCTTTGAAGAATAGTCCCCACATTTCATTAAATGTTTTTAAAATCCTCACATTTTATATCCGCTATCAAAATTAGTCCCTGCTGTTAATTCTCTAACGGAATGCTGATGTGACAGTTAGTGGATCCCAAAATGTAATGACTATTCTTCAAAGTCACGCAAAATGTAAGGACCAAAAAACATATTTAACCCTAAGATAATTGGGACTCACTAACTGCCACATCAACATTATGTTAGAGAATTAACAGCGGGGACGAATTTTGATAACATAGATAAAATATGATAATTTTAAAAACATTTAATGAAATGTAGGGACTATTCTTCGAAGGAGTGCAAAATGTAAGGATTATAAACATATTTAACCCTTAAAAAAATGTCAATGAAGTATTAATGTTAACTTTTCTATTATATCATTAACTATTTATTACTTTATCTTCTTTCAATTCTTTCATTTATCTTTTTCATATTGTTTATGAAGGGCAATTTTGTAAAACAACTCACAATTTTGTAAAGCAAGTATTGTTTTTGAATGCTTAAATAATAGTACCCTAATGGCACTTCCTTAAAAAAAATAGTATTTTAAGGACATTTGTTAACATTTTCATGTGTTAATTGTTTCAATTGTCCATATATAATGAACTGATTTATTTTGAATATTCATAACTATATGGAACAAAAAGTCATAATTAATTTGTCTTTCGTTCGAAAACTCCAAAATTTTGTAGTAGAGGTTTTTATGATGTTATAAATACAGAAATGATAACCAAACGCAAATGATTTGACATAAATACAACACCATAGGTAATTTTGCATTTCAACATTAAAGTAAGGGCAATTTTGTAAAGTCCAATCTACCCTCTTCCTTCTTTACGTTTTCTCTCATCATATCAGAAGCATTGTTCTCTCTCTCTTCTCTCTTATGACGGTCAACCGCCCACCACCACCGTCCTCCCTAACCACCGTCCTCATCGATTATCACTACCATCTTCCTCGCCATCATTGTCGCCCCTTCAATCTGTTCACAATGACCAATGACTACACATCGTCGGAGACCCCCACTTCTCCCTAACACCGTCGAGAATCCGTTCGAATCACCACCACTGAATCATTACTGAGAAAACTGAGTCCATATCGGTTCACAACTCCGACGAGAGAAAACTTACCCCAGATCCGTACTCACCGTCGCAAATCCATTCAGAACTCACGCGTAAAATAGGACAGATCAAAGAAAATAGAATGCCGGTGACGACGTCGGTGGTCAACGAGAGAAGTGACGATGCTGGTGGCAAGTGAGAGAACCGACGAAGAGTGTTGTTGTTAACAGAGAGAAGGATGGCATGGGAGACATGGTGCTGAAGGAGAGAGAAGGAAAGGAAATAAAAAATAAAAAAAATGAAAAGATGTATGTGTTATATGATGTCTGTATTGTGTTTGATTTTTTTGTTCATTTATCATTTCTCTATAAATATGCCTGCAAAATTTAGAAATAAAATTTGACCCATGAGTATATGTTTACTCCGAATGAATTTGAGATTTTACACATTTTGGTTAAAAAAAATGAAGAGTCTTTATAATGCTATGAAACATTGTAAATCCTTTATATGTATTTTTTATAGAGTTCTTGCGTAAAAGATGAAAAGAAAAAACTCAAATTCAATTTCTAGTTTACGGTTTTCATTGTTTTGGTTTTTGACGCTTTAACATTCATAATTAATTTGTCTCTTATCAAAAAATTATAATTTCATGTAGGAGATCTTGTTTTATGTCCCTAGAATAAAGAAAAAGTGATCCATTTTTTCTTAGTTCTAGTCCTTCAATTAATGTTAGGAAAAAAAAACTAAGAAAATTTTGTTTGGAGGGAATTTGTTTTTGAGCAAAAGAATGTCATATCATCAAAAAATTCATGTGGCAAGATTATCTGCTATGTCATTGTCTCATGTGTGACTGAGCATCTAGAGGACAAAAAAAAAAGAACAATTTCAAATTATATGGGTAAAATTTGTGTTTTTTAACTACACGATGATTTTTCAGACTTCGTGTATATTATATTGACAATTTGAACAATTAACCAAAAAAATAATAACAACGACAAAAAAAAATATTGACTCAATGACTCATTCTCTCACACTCGCTTAGAAACAACCCTCGATCGCCTTAGTCTCACCTTTATAGTTGTCTAACTCTAGCCGTCCACGAACTCTTTCACTTTTGGTGATTCTGCCTCGGCATCATTGTGTTGTCTCCCTCACTCTATCATCACTATTCCTTCTACCTCTATTTCACTCCGCCCAATCCATATTGCTACCTCCTCTTCGTCATCTCTGCCGACCTCTCACCAAGATACACATCTTCATCATCATGCTCTTTAATTGATGGATCTGTTTTATTTTTCAAAAGGTTCCATTTTCATCTACATATAATTTGGATGACTAGTGTTTGGATTATTTAAAAGAAGGGAAACTCGCGAATTTTCCGTCATAATGAATCTTCATTATTACAATTGTTAGATAAATCAATTGTTGCAGTTTTTTTTTTGCTAAAAACTAAGCACTTGAATTCATCTTTTAAAATGTATTCTTCTTAGAGAAATTCTAATATGGTCACATATAAAAAGTGTTTGGTCACACACACATAAAACAATATTTTTTTAATAATAAAGAGGAAATTGATATAAAAAAAAATAATTAAATATTTCAAGGACCATCTTTTTATATGTGTGTCCAAACGCCATTAATTTGGTCTTGTGACTATGGAAGAATACATATTCTTTGTAAGCATAACCCTCAACTTGTCTTGGATTTCTCACCTTATAATTTTGGTGTTTTCACCGTGTTATTTCATTATGGTGTTCTTTGTATTTTAACATTACGTTGAATTCTTCTAGGAATACTTTGTTTTGGATTAGATTTGTTGTTGTTGTTTTATAATATTTTTGCTTCTTTTAAAAAAAAAATTGATCTCAAAACATCATTTCTCTAATTTAAAATCTACAGATTTAATTTTATCATATCTGCTTTAAAAAAAATAAAATTGGACTCATTTATAAAAATTTGTATATCCCAAATTTTAGAAAGATCAGTACATTTTTTTAGGCAGAAAAATTAGTACATTTATAAGCTTTATAACTTCATCTTTTGTCCCTTCTTCAATAAAAAACCATCTTTTGTCCTCTCTTTGAACAAACAGAATTCATTCACCATCACGAGGATTCCATTTTCCTTCTTGTTACCACAAAATAACACTGTACCCAACACAATAGAAAATTAACCAGAATAATAGAGAAGGGGACCGCATATCAAACTGAAACATGGCTCACTGTCAAAATTTAAACAAACTCAAAATATTCGCACTTGGTCTCAAAATGTGTTGCAGCCATTAAAATGGATTAACGTACTCCATATCTCACACTAATAAATTAATAAATAATTATTGAAGTTATTCGGTTTGGTTCAGTTCAATTTGAAACGAGTTCGACAAAGGAATTCGTTTTGGATTTGACTTAGGCTCAATCCTCTATCTCACAATCCATAAAGTAAGCTAAAACTTAATAAGGTGCCTCAAGGCATCTGATGATCACGTACACAAGCAAATAAACCATGAAGCATTGAATATGGCGTTTAGAGCCTATATGAACGCTTCACGCCAGCAAACAATCATCCAACCTTTGTGTCATAAGGGTATTATTGTCAAGATGTATGTTTATGTAGCTTATGGGGTCTATAAATAGAACACTTCACGAAGAAACACAATTTTCATTATAAAACACTTTGAGACCTCAATGATTTAAACATCAAAATGTCTTTGCATGTACATCACTCGCCCTAGTGAGGAACGATCAACAACCAATGTCGACAACTGTAGCATCTGCTTCGGTCATCTCTTCTAATCGTGTTCACATGAGAAACCAAAATTCAATTCAATCAAACAATTTCATATTAGAATATCAAAAGACACCAAAAAATAATATGCCTAAAACTAATATATTTTGAATAGTCGTATTTTCAATTTCCAATCTCTCTCGAGTTATAGTTTGTCCTCTTCACTTTTCTCCTCCTCATATTTTTTTTTCAACTGAAAAATATTAATAGTTTAGTTGTTCAATTACTATTTACTCTTTTGTCTGTGTTTAAACTTAAGACCTCCATCCAACTATTTAACCATTAACTCAAACATGTTGAGCTATCCAACTTCATCCACCTCCTCATATTGATATTCCTAATGTGGTACTCTCTCCGATCTCAGTTATAAACAATTATTCACTTTTTAAATCATTGAATAAACGATGTACATGATACTATATAATGTAGACTACATATATCGTTTATTCAATAAATCTAAAAAATAAAAAGTTGTTTAAAACTGAGACCAGAGAGAATATCATAATAATATCTTTCGTCTTGTTCTCTCAAAAGAAAATAGCGATATCTTTCATATTTTGCCGTTATGACCCGTCACAATTTTCCGCCATTATCCAAGACAACCCTCTTCACTCTGCGCAACCCATATTTATATGTCTTTCATACGAAATTAACTAGCAAATTGCCTAATTTCTGAAGCTCAATATCTCTTTCTCACTTATTTTATAAATTTTTTGCAGAATTGAATTTTGAAGAAGAAATAATGGAAACCAAATCTTATTGTACCATTTAAAATTTACAATTAAATTTTATTTTATTTTTCATTTATATTTTTGAATTAATATCCTTAGTTTCGAATAACTAAAAGGTATAACTAACCTTTAACAAGTCAAATAGATAATTGAACCCTAACAAATTAACGAAACTTGGTTAATCGATATGAAGGAATTGGATTGTTGATAGTTCAATCTCTCATTTTAGTTGGTATTTTAAAATGATTATTGATAGGTTTTAGTTTCTCTCGAGGTGTTTGAAATACCGTTAGTATAAAAAGATGAAAAGATTATAAAATGGTAAATAATGAGTCAGAAATATTTCAAATGAAACACAGACAAAAAGAGTATCTTGCATGAAAAGATAATCGTTAGTAGTCAATAATTGTATTGATTCAAACTATATTGGTTCAACTCCTTTTTGAGTATTCAATAGGTGATCAATGCTCTCGAATTTTTGAAATCATGGTCCTTCATTGCTATTGATGAACCACGATCGTTTGTAGTCAAAAACTTTAATGCATTTACACAGTTTATGCATATGTGATCGTTGGATCAAAATCAGACGATTCCTATTTTGTAATCTTATTTTTAATGAAAGCAATATTTGCCAAAAATTAGAATTGTTCAATCTCGAGTCAATGATCATGGATGCACCAACTGCGTGACAATTTATTACTGCAAGCACTCCAACTTTGTCTTCAACAAAACCGTTGAATTGTCCTTCTAGTAATTGAATTGGGATTTTGGGGAGTGTTCCTCTTAATGTCTCATGTTTGATTCTCTCTGATGTCAATTTAGGTGGACAAGTCTATACGATCTTTACTCGGCCCCTCTAATTTTCTCTGATATTGTGTGTCGCACAGAAAACAATTTTTAGTGAATCCCAACGAAAATACACAAGTTGGTACATACATTGAAGTGGATCTTATGAGTACGATCAGACAAAAAGATGTAAAATACGCCTTTGCTCCAAAAAAAAAGATTGTAGAATACGTGTAGCAGTAGATCATAACAAGAAAAACAATGTCCTAACGTTTTTATAATGTGAAAGGAAAGACTATCCTAAGATTTGTCAACGAACAATGTAAAAAAAATAAACACAATTGATTGGCTATAAAAATTGATTTGGAGATGACCTAGGTCTATCAAATTGATGGACCCTACATCATGATTTATTGCAGTACAAGGGCATAACATTTCAAAACGAAATAAAGCATCAAGCCATCAAGCATTGAATACAAAAATTAATATAGGAGAGGTCCACATTTCGAAAGTAGGTTATACAATTGTTTAATTAAGAAAAACAACTAAATTACATTCAAGGATTGAATGTTAATTTAAGCAGCATTCAAGGGATGAAAGTTTTGTTAAATGGATAAAAAAAGGGTAATTTTAGGTAGGAATTCAGACTATTGAAGAAAATATGGGTGAATCACAGTGATGTTACTCAACGTACTATCACTCAACGTATTAATAACAGAACGTGCGCATAGTAAATAAAAAGAAAATATCTACCAAGAAAATACATTCATTCATCGAACCATAAGATAATAGTTTTCCTCCTTAACGCAGTAAAGTACCACCACCATCATTATATCAAAATATTAATTAACCTAGACAGAATACCTAAACTCATAAGGATAATAACAGTCATCATCAATATCCAAAAGAACCAAGAAGAAACTTGTCTTTTCTGGACAAAATAGTCATTTCAACTTTAATTCTAAATAAAAAAGCTAAAAACGAAACTTAAATTCAACTTCTACGGTCAAGATCATTTTCACATCATCGGACAGTCATCAAGCCTCCACGTCACCAACAACCTTCTTCGCAGGAGTGCAGAATTGCCAAACGTAACCGTATGGATCAGTAACCTTTCCCACGCGCCCACCACCACACGCGCCTTCACACTCAGCTACTTCACCTTCAGCAACTGCTCCAGCACTCACTGCCTTTGCTATCGCAGCTTCAATGTTCTCAGATTCGAGACAGAAAACGACACCGTTTCCACCACTCTTCACTCTGTTGCAAAAATAAAAAAAATAAATATTAAGGAAATTATTTAGTAGAAAACAAATAGCTATGAAGAGACCAAAAAGAGAAAATCTAACTTCCATTAAAAAAACAAAATAAACAGTAAATAAAAGAAAGGAAATAAAACAAAAAAATGAGTACGGAAACCAGCACAAAACAAAAAAATAAAAACACTACAATATAATATAAAGACAAAAAGGAAAATCTCAAAACTATATAGAAAAATAACATTATCCAAAAACAGATCAAGCATATAATAAACAGAAAATTCCTAAATAATATTAAAAAAAAATTCCTAACTATAAACATAACATTTATATAATAATAAAATATAAAAATAAAATATCACAAATGTAATGAAATAACTACGGAAGCATATAAAGACAAACCGAAAAACACGACTATCGAAAAAAAAAATTATCCAAAAACAGATAAAATGTAAAAACTAAACTAAAAACGAAAAACAAATACAGAAAAAATGTAAGAAAATAAAAAATGCTACAACATTTTCAGATCTACAACAAAATAGGAAAAAAGAAGCGAGAGAAGAAACTCACGGTTTCACGGAATCATCAACAGCATCAGCAACAAGGAAGGAAGCACCAGCGATCTTGAGTTCAGCAGAGAGAACAAGAGGAAGCTCTTGATCAGCCTTACGCTTAGGGTTAAGCGCACGAGAAACCTCTTCAGCAGCAAAAGCGTTCTTGTAGAACACAACAGCGTCGTTAGCTTTGGGAGCTTCAACGAAGAGCTGAGGCTTAAAAGCGACGAAGGAAACAACGGGAGAACCGGTTTCGGAAGCGGCACCGTTTTGAGGAGTTTCGGAAGCCATTGTTGAAGGTGAAGGGAGAGAGATTTGAAACCCTAGGAGAGAGAAAATGTGAGAAGTGTGTGAAGATGAAGAGAAAGGGAGTGGTGGGACAGTGTTTATATAGAAGTTGGAAGCGGGGGAAGGGAAACGTTGGGAGGGTAAAATGGGGATTTTGTGGAAAAGATTGAGTTAGTGGTGGTTAGTGCATTACTTTACGGGTATTAGTAAAAACTTTTGGAATGTTTGAGGAAAATGGAAGGATTCGAATCGTTTCCTATTAATTAATATTAATTACTCCCTCCGGTCTCAAATATAAGAAAAAATTCTTTTTTTAGGTTTATTGAATAATTAATATATTTGTTTTACAATATAGACCATATACATTAACTACTCAATGTACTTAAAAAATGAATATTTTTTTATATTTGAGAACGGAGAGAGTATTCTTTTAATTTAATTAATACTCCCTCCGTCTTGCAATAAATGACCAATTTGAAAATGTGTAATTTTGAACTAACTTATTTTGACCAATTTTTCTACCAACATACAAAGATAAATAATATCATATAAGATGTCGTTAGATTTGTCTCGATAGGTATTCAAAATATCAAATTTTCATAATTTTTTCTAATATATTATTCAAAATATTTAAGTTCAAAATTATGCATTAACATGCGTAATAAAGTTAACTGTGTCAAGTATTAAGAGACAGAGGGAGTATAATAAAAAGTACTCATACAGTATTTGTTTCTTGTAGAAAAAAAAAAAGATTATTAAAAGGATAATTAAAAATAGATTATTTCATTTGTTGTAAAATGAACCAATTTATCCCTTTAAAAAAATAAATCAATCTAAATTAAAATTTTATCCATTTAAAAATAAATCAGTCTAAATTAAATTAATTTATTCTTTAAAAAAAGTTAGGTTAATAATGATCTTCGTTGTTAAATGTGTAAAGAGCAACAAAAAAAGTCTGTCATTGTATCTAAATTATAAAGTAATTTTTGAATGTGCAATTTGTTAGCTAAAATAATTTAGGTCTTGTTAACAAGTGTTTTTGAACACTCTTTAAGCATTCTAAATTAGGAAATTATTTTTTATAAAATAGATACATCATCAAAGACTATTTTGACTAATAGAATGTATAATCAAAAATTGTTATGAAGAGTCGATAGCTATTTTAACTAATAAAGTGAATAATCAAATACATCTTTATAATTTCATTGCATTGAAAAATTATTGTGTCTACTCAATATACGAAAGTTAAGAATTATTGTGTCTACTCGATATACAATCAAATACATATTCTTCAAGAGTTAAGACTATGATCCGTAATCATTTTGAAAATGTTGGATAATGTAGTAACGAAAATTGCCCCTGGTTTTTGGTTGAATTTACGAAACAACGCCATTAAGAAGACTCCAACGGTTTTTTTGTGGATTACATTATTTATTATTTATGAGTAGTACTATTTATTATTAAAATATTATTTTATCTGTACCAACTTTTTTTTTAACTCTGTACCCTCTCTTGTCTTATGTGTTCAAAAGATCTTTTGGTTTTTTTTCCTAAAAAAAAAAAAGGTATTTTAGTTTTTTCTTTCTTTTAATACATTTTAATATAAATATTAACAGATGTTAAAGATAAACAAATTAAAATAAATGTTGAATTAAAATGTTGTGATTAAATTTAAAATGTTGAATAAGTGGTTATTATAATATTTAAGATTTTAATTAAAATAAATTTAAAATCTATTTTAACATTCTTTTTACATCCAAAATCACTTAATATTAAATTCTTCTTTAAAATTTTAATATAAGATTAAATATGGTTTTGTTCCTATAAATATGTTAACTTTTCACTTTTGTACTTAAAAAAAAATCTTTGACTATTAGTCTCAAAACATTTTATATCACCGCTTTTGGTCACTACTTTTAGGTCAATTATTGTCTGTTTCAAACTTATAGTCTGTTATAGGGGCTTAACGATGGGACGACTACCATTCCTACTATTCTAGTGGCTCCCGCGACACTTCTTTGGAGGAAAGATGTTTCTCTAAAGGTCTCTATTTTGGGTTGGCGCCTTTTTCTGAATAGATTATCTACGAAGGCTAATATATTTTGAAGGGGGATTATTCAGCATGACGCTCAGCGGTGTGTTACCGGTTGTGGGGAGATCGAGTCGGATGTTCACTTAATCTTATCCTGCAGCATTTTTGGGCAGGTGTGGTAGTTTGTTCAGCATTGGTTAGGTGTTCGTTCAACAGACCCCTTAACCATTGTCGATCACTATCTTTAGTTTGGTATGTCCTTGGGTCTTGCAAAATCGCGGTGTTATTTTATGTATCTAATTTGGTATGCAAGTTCTTAGGTCATTTGGAAGGAAAAGAATACGATAATTTTTCGTTCAGAGGAGAGCACACCTTATCAGCTCTTGGAAAATATCAAGATTCTTTCATTTTGGTGGTATAAACCACAATTTGTTGTTTATCATTATAAGTTCCATGATTGGTGCAAGAATCCATTTTTATGCTTGGGTGATGGCTGATGTCTTTCTTTTGATTGAAACTTTGATGTAATTATTGGCTATCCTCTTTGGCACACCTTGTGCTGGAGGGATATGTCATTGGTTTCAATATATCTCATTTTGATTTGTTCAAAAAAAATATCTTATGTAGCCTTCATTTTTTTAAGCGGAATTTTTCATGAATGTTCATAATATTATAAGAATCTCTCGCAAAAAAATAGAATTATTTAATAAAATAGGAATTAAATATGATTTTTTTTTATGTTTTTGGCGGTAAAAAGTAATATTTAATTCATGTTTTGTTAAACAATTCTAATTTTTTTGGATAGATTCTTACAATATTCTAAACATTTTTGAAAATATTTTATTCAAAAATATGATGATTGCACATGAGTTGACTTAAAAGTATGGATCAAAGTGGTGATTGAAAATTTTTGAGTCACTAAAAGTTAAAGAATTTTTTTATGGGGAATAAAATAAAAAGCTTGTATATTTATAAGGACCAAAAACTTATTTAATCCTAAAATATATTATAATTTAATAAATTAATATATATTAAAATCTTCTTTGACATTTAAAATCTCGAGTTGAAGAAGTATTTAAATAAGTTGTTATTTTAATATTTTGTAATTTTTCAATTATTTGTGACTGAAGTAAAAATGTCAGTCATAAGAAATGGGGATTTAAATTGTTACCATTTGAAAACTATGGCTAATTTTCGACTTAGATAAAAGATTTAGATTTTTGAACTTTAAGTATGCGTTGAAATGAATTTGATACAAGAAGATAATAGATGTATGTATGTATGTATATATGTTTATGGTCCGTAAAAATAAAGAGATTAGATTTGATGACAACAGTTTGGGAGAATTTTGTCCGAAGTTTCAAAATTGTATGAAGTATAAAAAAACACATGAAGAATAAGGAAACGAGGGATTTTGCCTCTGGTCCATGTGTCCCGCATGCTGATTGTGGATTTTTGCCTATTTAAAGTCTATTTGGACCCATAAATATTCATTCAGAAACCTGGTGGTTCATAGGCAAATGAGTGCAACCAAAGCATATCAACAAAGGGTGTTTTTGCCCATTCCACTTGTTCTCGTGTATGTTTACTTTTTTATTTTTGATGATGTATTCAGTTACTATGAATAGCTAAACACTTTAGATTAGGATTCAAAGATTAATCTCTATTATTTGATGGGTATTCCCACAAGCTCATGACAATTTATTTTATCAGTGCTATTTGAACTAAGTATATTTAATATACAATGTTCTTAAGCTTTTCAGTTTTTTTTATCTTAAACCAAACCTAGGTTAAAAATATTTTATTAAGTTTTCACTTTTCTAATCGGAATCAATATATATATATATATATATATTATTTGCTTGAGACGTCCGCTGAGAAATCGAGAATTTCTCATGTATGACTAATTTAACATTCTTAAATTCTAGTGAGAAAGTAAGTCCATAGTAACTCCAGAGGAGAAAAATCGTGCGAAGGGGCCTACTATAACTGTAATATGTCTTACTTTTTTAGATGTCTTGAGTATAAACCTTAAATGTGTTATTGGTCCTTGCACTTTTTTTTGTTTGGCTTCAGTCTCTGCAGTTTGTAAAATTTTTGTAATTGGTCCTCCTGTTAACTTCAAGTTAAAAAAAATGTAAAAAGTAACGGTGTGCCACGTGGATCAGTTATTTCACGCCATGTGGCACACTAAAAGACAAAGTGTTTATAATTAGAATAAATAAAACAAAATAATTGATTTTTAACAGTTTTTATATTACTATTATTATTTAATTAGAAATAAAAAATTAAAAAGAAAAAAAGATATAAAGAAACAAAGAAGAAAAGAAACGCAGAAGCTCAGATAAAAGGGGGGGAAATGGTTTTGTACTGTTTCAACCGGAACCAATTTGATTTGTTGCCTTGCCTTACCTTTCGATTTTGCATTCTCGTTTTAGTTTCCGTCTGCATTTTCATTGAATTTCTGTTCACCATGAGCTACATTTTTCGTTGGAAGCCTTTGTTTTTCATTTTGAGCTGGTTCAAGTTGAAATTGTAAAATCCATTTTTCCCTTTTCACGAAGCTTCAGAGTTTCGTTTCTTTCCTTCTTTTTATGTCTCCCACCTTTCATTCTTTCTTTCTCAAAACCTTTTGCTTCATTTCTTTCTATATAGTATAAAAATTATTTAAAAATCAATAATTTTATTTCATTAATTCTAATTATAAAATTTTTGTCCTTTAGTGCCACGTAGCGTAAAATAACTGGTTCACGTGGCACACCGTTAGTTTTAACATTTTATTTAACTTGAAGTTAACAGGAGGACCGATTACAAAATTTTTACAAACTGTAGGGACTGAAGCCAAACAAAAAAAAGTGGTAAGGACCAAAGCCAAAAAATGGTGAAAGTGTAAGGATCAATAACACATTTAAGCCAATAGAAAATCGTTATGTAAATGCAACTTGGTTGGTAGCTTCGTCGACATTGAGTATAAGTTTGAATCTCAAATTCCCACTTCTCTACACTTATATTATGTCAGTTTAGTCATTAAACTATTTAAAAAAAAACATGTTATTTGATATTACATGTTCGATTTCTTTGGAATAGTGATATTTGAACAACTATTTGAGACAACTTCTTTTTTCTCTCTTTTCAGTGGTCAAAAACAATGGAGAAAGAAAAAGGAAGAGAGAGAATAAAAGTATAATGTGAGTATGAGAGAGAAAATTGTCGAAAAGTTGTCATAAATTAATTGTACAAATATCATTTCTCATTTCTTTGTCATCAATGTCTTACCAATATCACCACTTTAGATCTAAATTCCTCCTATCATACCTTTTTCACAAGTTTCACCCGTCATTAAATTCGAAACAGCCAAATCATTTTATCTGAAACACTGTAAATTGTTTTTATTCTTTATATATATACTTATTTTTTCAGACTATGAACAACTAGCCGTCTTAGCTCAGCTGGTAGAGCGCGTGGCTTTTAACCACGTGGTCGTGGGTTCGATTCCCACAGACGGCGAAATTATCTATTTTTATTTTTGTTGTATTTTGTTGTATGAGAATTTATGGTTTGTTCGGTGTAAATGGAGAAGAAGAAGTAATGTAAATATCAAAAAACCTCTCATATCATATGTATATGCATGCATGTTGTTGGATCACAACAAAACTTTTTCATAAGTCATATATTATTTACATGTTCTCTTCTGCTGATAAATCAGAAGCAGAATCATCAAGTGTTGAATTTGATATGGTCTCCACTTGACTCTCACAATCTGAACTTGTCCTTTCTTCAACAACAGCAGGGTGTTTTAAGAACCAATACATTATACTTGCTGTTAGTGTAAGGATCATCTTCTGATTTACCTATATGATACATCATTAAAATGTTTAGCATATAAACCACAAAGTAAGTATCATAAATGTTTACAAATTTTTGTTTCCAATTTGAACTACCTCAGTGATGTCTTCAGGAAGCAAGAATATTGAACATCCAAGCTTTCTTGCAATACTGATAATGTAGGTAGCATTCATCATTTTCTCTTGATCTGCATAATTTAAACCAAATATGAAGCCTGTTTAATTTGATAAATCAATGGTTTGCTAAGAGTCCATGTTTTCAAATTTATGTTCACACCAAACCATACCATTGTGAAAATAGAGGATTTAATTTTGTTGTTTGTTTCATGTGGGAAAATAGGATAAAATTAACTCCAGTTGAGAGAATTTCATAATTAAAAAAATATGCAAAACATTAACCAAAGCTTTTGACGGAACAAGATCTCGGATTCGAGCCTTGCAAATAGAAAAATTATGTTTAAGCGGGGAGACGCCAGTAACTATGGTCAGTCAAATTCCTTTTAAAGGGATTTTTTTTTTTTTGAGGGAGAATTATTGATTACCAATTTTATTTTATTTTGCACCAATATCATGGTTACCAAAAAATAAGAATTATTGTTTTATTTTTTTTGAGGGAGAAGGATTATAGATTTGTCAATTGTCAAAAAGTTTATGATTATAAATGACACAAGACATTGTTTTCCCATTTATCACAACCAAAATAAGACAGGAATAATACAAGACCATGATAGCTTTTATAAACTTCTTTTAGGACTTTTCATCAATTTGTTATGCTTTCAAACAGTTAGAAGGAATAATCTAAAAAATGTTTAAAAAGAGTTAGCTGTTTTAAATGGCTTCTCATGAAAGTTATTTTTAATTTTTATAGATATTTTTTTAAAAAAAAAAAATGATTTTTTTATGATAAACAAATACAAAATAGTTTATATTTTTCTAAAAAATCTCTAAAAAATATGGGAGATGTTTCTGATTTCAAAGCATAAATGCTATAAAGAATCAAAAGTTGTGGAGGGAACATCATTTTCAGTCTGCAAATCATGTGATTGTACATATAAAAAAAGAATATGGAAAAGGCATCCAAGTCAAAGATTCAACAAGTAAAAGGAAAATGTACCAGTTACTCCTTTTGTTACAAGACCCCAATTCACAGCTCTAGGTTGTACAGAACTGAGGAGCTCCAGAAAAAATATTCCATCTGATAAACTTTTATCCTGAAATTTGAAACAATTATCATGAGAAATTTTTTTTGTAGTCCTTTAATCCCTTAATACATACAAGTGGATAAAAGTGCAGTTTGTATGTACTTAAAAAGTTTATACAAATGTATGGATTTAATTCGTATAACAATGTAGGGGTAAAGATTCTTTACACCGTCATTTAATCATTGTCATCAAATTGTTAAAAACGTTTGACTTTAATCATAACTATTTCAAAACTTACACGTATGATTGATTGTAGTTTGTCAATGGTGTAAAAACTTTTACGTTGTCAATGTATCAAAATTAAATACAAATGATTGTATCATGGTACCATGAGTTTAACACCACACAAACTAATAATTGGTTATACAAAAGCACACTAGCTTCTTATCTTACTTCATTAGCAAGTCAGCAAGACTAAGGATAAAACAAGAAAATTACACAAATCTCACAAACAAAATGCATCAGCATTATTATTAATAAATGAAAATGAATAAAGAATAAGATTAAGGGCAAGGTAAACTAATGGACATGATAATTTAGTCCTTTACAGAAAAAATAAAATGAAAAGTATGAAATACCTTGAAACTATATATATGGCTTTGGCTTCCTGAGTTTCTCACTTTGGTGTTTGCCCATTGCAGAATATCAGAATCAGTTATTTCTTTCCCATGAGAGTGAAATCTCAAGTTCTTTAGAAGTTGTAGGATATTGCATCTCATCAATTGCCACAAATATGCTAAAAGTAAAATCAAACATAATGGTTTAGACTTTAGACAATGTTAATCTTCTCTAACATATTATGAAATTAGTACTTATTAAATGTTCGGTATATGTTTAATGGATCAATTGATTCACTATAATTATTTAGGTCAAGAATACATACCTAGTATTAATTTTTTATATCCCTGCACAATGTCATTTCCAGCAATATTCACCAAGGAAAACTTAAGTTGTTTCCCTATTTTCACAACTTGATTGCAATTCTCAACTTTTTTAAATGGCATCTTTATAGGAGGCTTGTTTGCAATCTTCCAATTAACAATCCCAGGTGACACTTTGTCAAGAGTCTCTAAAAGTACCCACCTGTAAATATAAAAAAAAAAAATATATAAATCTCAAATGTTAAGTAAAATAAACTATCTTCAATTAAGAATCACATCACTCCTAATCCTAAATGAAATCCTAAATGAAAGAATAATTAAAATAATCTCAAATAAAAAAGTGAATTAATAATATAGTTTTTGTTAGAATAGTGAATATGGTTTGAAGTTAAGAAGATAAATGTAGAAGAAAACAATGATCAATCACGATGTTTGGTCAATTATGACTATGTTTCCGATAACAAGGTAGCTGCTATACTTTTCAAAATGTATAAGAGAAAAGATGAAAACAAGAGATATTTCGATATTTCACCCGTTCCGGACATCCTCAAACACATTGTTGATATATGTTGAATTTCCAAGACTATTAATCCAAAGACGAAAAACTCTCTCTTCTCTTGAGTCTTGTGTATCATCTACCAATGAGTCAAGGAGAGAACTTTGTTTTGCTAGAGCTGAAAGTCCATTCCTGTTACAAAGAAATTGGATTAGCTTGCACATATTACATATATCAACAAAGGCATGTGCTGAAGAGAAAGATTATTATTATCACCTGATTTGGAAAATATGTGCAACAAAAGCAAGATTAAGATTTGGTGAACCTTCAATGATATCTCTAGCAGTTAAGTATCTCTTGCAACCCATCTTTTCAGCATGTTCAAGAACTAGTTTTGCTCTTTCAAACGGATTTTTCACAGCCAATGTCGATGGATTAGTGTATTCAGATGCAAGAACATTTAGAAGGTGAGCATAAGCTTCTGCATCCTACAATGCCACAAGAATCATATATGAAAAGACTATTAATAATAAATGTGTTAAGAAGTTTCTGTTATAATTAACATTAGCCCTGTCTCTAAATATATTTAATGTGGACAGTTTAATAAAATTGTTACACATATTCATTCATTAATTGTTTTTCTCAATCTACGTGAAAAAATCTTAATCGACAATTATTTTGAAACGGAGGGAGTAGTTTATAACTATGTAGTACTAAAGATGACTAAGTACATTCATGTTTCAAAAATAAACAGTTACCTTAACATCGGAGGAGAAATTTGCGACAATCTTCTTATATTCTGTTTTCTTCAAGTGGAAATTCATCCATCTCAACAAGATTTTTTCTGGTGGTAGACTCATCAACTCTTCCATATCCTGTTATTTTACTAAATATGAATACAAAATATACAGAAGCGATGACGAATATGAAAAGATGAAGAACGGTATTTTACCTTACTATCCCAACCAACCAGTTCCAAAAGTTGAGGAGTTTTCTTTAGGTTCAGATTTGCCAATAATTGTATCTAATTTAACATCAGCATTAGTAATGTCAAAATTTTGCATCATAAAATTTACTTTACTGTATTTAGTATGTATTAGTTTCATTGATCTAAAAAGTAGAATGCATGAATCATTGATCACTTACCTTAATAATCTGTGAAATCAGACCAAGCACCAAATGACGCTGAAATTAAAACGAAAGAAGTTAGATACCAACCTACAAAATGTAAAAATAAAAATAGAGAAGGGTTATTTCAACAAGATCATTATATGCTTCAATGAGAAAAGTGGATCAATCCTACGAAAATGTAGGGAGAAGCCGTAAAATAAAATAGACCCTTCTCTAAAATGCCGTTAAGTAAAATAGACCCTGCTCTAAAATGTTATATTCCTGTTCTATATAGGTTAGGCCTATTGCATAACACTAAGCTCATGATTTTGAAAAACTTGTTATATAAACATTAGCAAGGCTTAGAGTGGCAAAACATAAATCTACGGTTAGTTTGAATCTTCTTTGAGTCACGAAATTAGAAAATGGTAATCCTCGTTACATGTGTGTGATGAGGAATTGAAAGCTTTAATGTAAACACTAATTCATGTACACACTGTAAAAAAAGTTTACACTGTCAATTAATTTTAATCGCTAGATCATTAAAAAATGTCTGACTTTAATCATAACTACTTCTAAAGTTACATATATGATTGATTATGATATGTTGATGGAGTGAAACTTTTTACACTGACATACCCTTCCTTCAATTAAGTCTTGAGTGCCAATGTTGACTACGGTACATCCAATTGCTTTAGCAGAGTTGAGGCAAAGTGTGTGATTTTCATTTCTTTCCCAAGGGTTAAGTAATCTTTTTGTATTGATTGCGCGTTCATCGATAGTTGTCGGAACTGCCACATTAATAAGTTTACTGCAAGAACAAGTAATTCGTTTTCAAAATGTTTCCATAAAAATGCTGGCATAATGAGTCATATAAGAAGTTAAAATGATAATGTCTAGTATATACCAAAGAAGAACACCGTCTTTTGCGATTTCAAAGAGATCGTTGGTTGAAGGATCAAGAGGAAGGTATTTCTTTAGGAATTCGTCTTCTGCAAGATAATTATTTATATGTGTAACATATGATGCCTTCTCGGATTCACTTATTGTGTGAAGCAATGTTGTAGTGGCAACCTTGAGGAATGCTGACGAGTTTTTTGCATTATTGCTTCCTGTTCTAGAACTTGCAAAAGTTTGAAGTTTCAAGTAAACCTGTCATCATTATATAGTAACCATTATTTGATATCACTCAAATCAAACACTTAAATTTTGATGGTTTCTCATGGAGAAAGCATTAAGTGTTTTAAGGTGAGCCAGTTCCAAATAATTGAAGAGCTGAAAAATATGGTAGCAGTTCAAAACATGCTACAGAAAAATGCAGAGAAAAATGTGCTTTTCTGATTAGCTCTCTTTGTGTCTAATGTAAAGAAATGGTGGAAGAAAAATTATATATGTGTATGTATGCATATATTCCTACGAAGCACTTACACTTCAAATTGACGGTGTGTCTAGTGTCTACACTGGCACATGTAGTTACGCTCGATTACTTTTATTTTCTCAAATTATTACTAGTTTCAACGTGTTGGTGGTAGTGTCATGTCCGAGTTAGTGCTTCATAGTTCTAGATCAACAAATGAAGGAAAGGAAAATACGAGCTAACACTAATTTCATAACTTTCCTTTCCATTTCATATATATTGAAATTGGATAGATATCAAGATTGAGATAGATCATGAAAAGAAAATTACTAGAAAGTAAAAAACGTAACTTGTGGATATAGATTAGATCAGAATTACCAAGTTGATAAAAACTTACCTTGAGAAACAATTCAAAATCAACATCTTCATCTGATTTCTTATACAAATCATTGATATAAGAATCTCTCTCTTCTTCACTAAGATTTTCTCCCACAACTTTCAATCTTGACATCTTTGAAGACAAGTCTGCAATGGTAAGCTCCCCACTCTCTCTCCTCATGATCATGAACTGCAATCAACAACCATTAAAAATGATCATGACTCAGAAGCTCAATTTTAATGAAAAAATAAAAAATAAAAATCCAATCTTTCTTGGAGAATCAACACAAAAAGTAAAATTAAAAACATGATTCAATCTCAACATCAATATCTTAAAAAATGATGATGGCCCAGAAGCTTAATTGCAATGGAATGAATCAAAATATCATCTTTTGTTTTTGGAGAATCGACACAAAAAGTAAAAATGACATGATTCAATCTCATCAACAATATCTTGCAAACCAAGCAATAGTATGATCAACAATATCTTAAAAAATGATCATGACCCAAAAGCTGAGTTACAATGAAAACAATCAAAATCTAATCTTTTTTGGAGAATCAGAACAAAAAGTAAAAAACATGATTCATTCTCAACAACAATAAGATGATAAATTTACTTGTGATTTTAAGCTGCGAAGTTCAACTTGTGTAAACTGGTTTTGTAGCCATGGATCTGAAACTATAATACCCCAATGACTTGACATAGCTATAAAACTATAACTAAAAATCTATTATTGAATTATGTTACTTCTGTATTTTGGTGCTTGTTCTTGCTTGCACCAATGCAATGAGTCTATGTATGTATCTGAATTTTATCTAAAAGTTGATAAAAAAAGGTGAAAGTGTTTGGAAAGAGTGTTAGAGAAGGAGATGGAACAAGGACACCATTTTGGGACCGGGAAGAGCTGTCACAGTTCAAAGTTGTTTTGGTGAGTGTGTCATTGCATGTGTGTTAGAGAGAGAGAGAGAGAATTCAAATTATTACAACAATATCCTTTTAGTCCCAACAAGTTCCTAAACACTTGGGGATGGCCCCCATGTGTATTGCCGTTAAAGAGATTATTCCAAAGTTTCATCATCATAATCTTTTTTCTTTTGGTAGAATTCATCATCATACTCCACAAATTCTAGCTTAACTGTAGGTCATGATCAAGTTCTAATTTCGGTACATGTATTTATGTGGATGAGTTTCTCTTGGAACATGTGTGGAAATTGAGTTAAAAAGACTAAACACAAATTCCCATGTTGGGTAGAACTAGTCTTGTGTGAATTGAAAAAAGTGGAAGTTCCACATCGGATTGAACACACACATTAGCAGTGTTTATATAGTGGGGGTGTGGGGTACATAATTAAGTGAACAAAGTAAGCACTAGAGAAAAAATATATATTGATATATATTTTATTATTTGGAAATGATAAATTAAATAATTAATTTAATCATTATTAGAAAGTGTTTTTCTTAGTCCCCAAGTTTTACTAAAAATATTTTGGAACGCAATCTAGAATATTTTGGAATAAAATCTGAAATATTTTGGTAGGCAATTTAATATATTTTAATACATGATCTGAAATATATTTTGATACTCAATAATATATTTCTGTATTGAATAATATATTTTTGAATTCAATATGATATATTTTGATACTCAATTTGAGATATTTTTGTACTAGATCTAATATGAGAATTACTTGCTCCCAAAGTTTCTCACTTATTAGTTGTGAACTTTCTCTATAAATAGAGAGCTCACACAGTGCATTCCACACACCGAAATTCACAGTTGATGCTTCCTGTGTTTTTCCTCTCTTCTCCCTCCTTCGACTTGTGTTGACAAGTCCTTCTCCTTTTTCTACTCCTTTCTGTCCCTTTGGAATTTAGAGTGTTCCTAAGATCATAGTCCCTATTCGGTTTATTATCCTTTCGAAAATAAGAATGGTCTTAAGAGCATAGTCCCTTCGATAATTCATTCTCTTCGGAATAAATAATATTTTAAGATCATAGTCCCTTTTCGGTATAATAAGAATGATCTTAAAACATATATATTCTTCTTCAATTCATGGAGAAGTTAGGTGTTAGAATGGTCGTAGCCTCATATTTCAGTGGTTGAAATACCATATTGATATTTGGAGAAGTGAGATGTTAGAATGGTGGTAACATCATATTTGAATGGTCTCAACACCATAATAGAGTGGTCACATCACCATATTGGTTTTAGTATTAAAAGAGTGGTCTTAGTACTATATTGAAGGTGTAATTCTCGAACGGTTTTCTACAGTGCAATAGTTAACCGCACAGTTGTAGCTGGACTTGTTTTATCCTGGAGGAGGCGTGGTTGATAGCCTGCCTTGCACAATTTTGGGCAGTGCCACGAAACGTCTTAAAGAGAGCGACCTGGTCGTGACTCAACCTAGTAACAACTTCGATAGAAAATAGAATTTGAAAAACCAAAATACAACAGTTTGGGAATCCAAAAACAATAGTTTCTAATGATTATTGTTATATCGTTTATCTGAAAAAGAGAATTCATCATCATAATCTAGTTAACTATATTTTATTTAACATTGTAGCTTCCTTTTTAAATGTCTTCCTAAACCAAGTGGCATTACTTAATTATCTTATCACTAATCAAACACACTCTCTCTATCTATATTGGTAACGAAGCTGTCAATTTTATGGAACTTCTGATGACATGTAATACTTTTCCAACACCAAAAAGTTATGCAACCTTTCATATATGCTTTAAGGAAGGAGCATTTTGTAATTTAAAAAATTGAAGTTAGTAGGTGAGGTACATTACATATAGTTGTATTTAATCCGACTTAAAAGTTTATTTACATATATAAAATGGAAAAACAAAATCATAATTTTATTTATATAAGTTTTCCTCAAATATTGGTAATTTTTTTTTTTATGGATTTTAAAGTTATTTATGCATATTATGGAAAATGGGAAACAATTTTAACTTACATAAAATGAAGCAAAAATTGATAATATAGAAAAGTTGCGCTTGACAATGTTTCAAGGAGTCAAACTCATCGATAACTGACTTGACTCCATATTGAACAGATCTACAATTTCATTTTCAATTTTTATATCTTTTGAGACAAATGAACTTATTTAGAATAGCTAGATATATATTATTAAAGTAATTAGATATAAAAATATACTTCCTTTTTTCCTAGGTAAAAATATACCAATTAGTTATTTTTGGGTAGCCTTGCATCATCTGTGTACCAGTTCGTAAGACCGAGTTCATACCATACAAGGTAACTCGTTGATATAAATAGGAGGGACCGACTACATTTGTGTTACGTCAAACATTCTAACTAATGACTGATTTATTAGGATGTTAGACCGACCGAATGAATACGTAATTTCATTACCTTATGACTTAAAAACATAGGGCCCGCAATGGATTCTCTCTCACTTCCTATATAAAGAGTTTGAGTATCTCTTACCTTTCTATATTTTTACTATATTATGTATAAATTGACTTTGACATCAGAATGCCTTTTGTAGAGGTACAATATCCTTTGGATCAATATCACCATCACAATGGATAAAAGAGCCACCGTTGTCGGAGATCTATCACTTTCAACCTCCACCAAAGGTTGATTTTTGTTAAAAAGTTAAACTAATATAACGAAATTGATATTAGAAAAAATCGAACATGATACATCGAGAGAAATCACTTTATGATAAATGTTCTTGAATAAACACCATTGGTCATGGAACTTGGATCACATGTTTAAAAGATAATTTTAATAACTATGTGACTCTCAAATCAAATCTTCATTTGTATATTTGATAGCCATCTTCAACAAAAACATGTGTCTATAATAATTGTTTTTGTACCGAAAGTTATTCATTAACCATAAAAGCATAGTTTTGAAAGCAGTGAGTCGAAAAGATTTCTCACGTGGGCTACTCAACTTTTTCTAATTGGGATTTGCCATCCTACCAAAATCATAAAAGCAAATATGGTCTCATCTCATTTGGAAGAAACCTCTTGTTGCCACTACCTAGAGGTAACTCTCAAAATGTAATAACATAACAATCACCTTTAGATATGAGAATAGACCACAAAAATGAGTTGACACCACTTCTTGAAAAATGAGTTAATTGGACTTCTCTCATGACTATAATCATCAGCATATTTATCGGTTCATGTAGATTAGTTAGGGTGTTGCGAGAGGTGACCTGCACTCCATCTTTAACCTAAAAAAGTTACAAATAAAATAGAGAATAAATTTTTTACTGAACTACTCTTATCAAATATTGATATATTTTATAATTACATTCTTTTTAGGGAAAAAAAGTAATGTATAATGAAAGATATTTAATTCGTTAGATAAAAAGAAGAGGTGCATGTACTATTAACTAAAGGGAAATGTTAACTTGTGTCCTTATGACACATGTTAAGGATTCCACTAATAGAAATTTTGTATCGGAAATTGTGTTAATTTATTACTTCAAAAATTTAATATTAATTTTTTGCAATTAATACTTACCATTAGTGACAAAAATTTAATGTTTAACATCTGTCATTAGTTAACATGACCCTTAACTAAATAGTAAAATTTTAAAAATATATTAATATCACCTTAAAAATTTAAGGTGACGGTCATATTCGGACACTATTTTTTACAATTAAGTCAATTAATATGAGAAGGAGGGACTATTATTTAATTAGGGATGAAAAACTTGATAGCAGGTGGTGTTGGATTTTATGGATTAACCTTAGTCAATAATTAAAATAATATATTATTATATCAACTATTAATTATAATTATAATATTATACTAAATAAAAGGATATTTATTAATGGGCTGTAATTAGAAACGGGCCGTGATGAGTTGAGCCGTTTCTCAAAGTAAGCCTGTTGAGAGGTCACTTTCTCTACTGGTGCTTATATATACTGACCATCCCATCAGGTCCGAAAACTGTTTCAACGCACTCTCATTCTAACGGCATCAGGAAGGGAAAGAAGACTCTTTCAACCCTAACCTCTTTCTCACCAACCAACTAAATCAGGTACACATCTATTCTATTAATACTATATGTTATAATATTTGTATCTATGATTTTGGGATCTCTGTTAAATACTTTAGGTGGTTCAATAGATCATGGAGTAGGCTCTGATTCTATCTTAAGAACTGTGGTGAGGTCTAATACAATGCTGCAAAACCAACTTGTGTGGTGAAGATTATTCCCATTTATAAACACATGTTCATGTGTCATCTTTTATCGGATGTTAGACCCTTTAACATCCAGAGTGTTATGTAACATTTGTTAATTAGTTCACACCACTTGAACCACTCCACCTAAGGAAAAGAGTTAACTGTGTTAAACTTAAGTTAATTTTTAATTTTATCGGAAAAGAGTTAAACTTTTCGTTTTGGTCCCTCGAAAATTTTCCTTCAACTTTTAGTCTCTATAAAATTTTCAATCACTACTTTTGGTCCCTATTTTTAAGTTAATTTTTGTATTTTTTAATGAAATTATGCATAAATGTGTAGAATATTGTAAAAAAAATTGCCAGAAAAAAATAGAATTTTTTAACAAAACATGAATTAAATATGAATTTTTAACCATAAAAAATGTAAAAATTCATATTAAATTCATGTTATGTTAAAAAAATTCTAATATTTTGGAGAGATTCTTATAATATTATGAATTATTATGCAAATTTTTACTCAAAAATATGAATTCTACGTATGATTTTACTTTAAAAGAGGGACCAAAAGTGAAAAAAGAAATTTTTTAAGGGACTAAAAGTTGAAGAAATTTTTTAGAGGGACTAAAACGAAAAGTTGATATCTTTATAGGGACCAAAAACATATTTAACCCTAGAAGAAATAACTGCAAAAACTAAACTACTAAGCACTACACTCCCTTAACCAGAAACTATTTGTCCCCCACGTCCTGGACATTTGTGAAGTGGAAGAAATAGTCACAAGAAAAGGGAGTTTAAAATCGTGACCCTTTTAAAATTTAGTCCTGCAACTTAAATAAGTTTATATACTGAAGAAAGTTCTTGGTAAATGTTAGTCTAACAAGATTAGAGTATTAGATATATAACAATTGATTTATACAGGACCATAATGTTATGGATTAAATAAACCTTAAATGATTAAATAGTTTTGACAAGGACCAGAATGATTTGGATGAATTAAAGCTTAACTGTTTTAATTTGTTTTAACAAGGACCAAAAGTTCTAGAGAATGATTATATAAGCAGAATGAGAAAAATGATATTAAGCTAAAATGTGACAACTAGTTTATCAAGGATTAGAATGTTCTGGAGAATGATTAAGATAAAAACAGAATGATAAAACAATATTATAAGCTGATTTTAAGTGTGAGTTTATCTTTAGATATATATACAGTTGTTTTTATCTTGGACCAGAATGTTCTGGATACAGTTGTATAGTTAATATTGACTAAAATAATAAAACATTATTAATGATTAATTTAGGACCAGAGAATTCTGAATTAATTTGGTTGTGATTAATTAGGACCGAAATATTCTAGAGAAAATAATAAATATTAGTATGATTATGATTGTGTGTATATAGTGTAACTTTAAATAAAAAGAGAAAGGGAAGAGAATAACACATGAGATTTATCCTGTTTCACAAAACCCGACTACTTCTAGTCCCCACACCTCGTGTGAAATTATCCACTATAGTATCTTGCTAACAGAAACTTCTGACTAACACTATAAGTTATTGATCACATCAGACCAGTCTATTACGCCTTGTATTATCAACCTCAGCAGACTTCTACAATTCTTTGCTTTCACACAAGAAAGGTTGTTACAATTCTTTCTCAAACCATCGTTACAAATAGACTTGAGAACACGATACGCATTACATGATGAGATGGGTTTGGGATCGGATTTACACTCAACTCGTGTTTGAGGGTGTGATGATAAGAGCACACTCACAATATGTGATCCACAAATCTGTTATGAGCTGGAGTGTGTTATAGATGAAGAAATTATGATATTTGCACTTAAAAGTGGATTATTGTTAAAATAATCTCTTAGCCTCAAAAGCTTCTCAACTCATGTTTGAGATAATGATGAACAAACTCTTGATATTGATCAAAATATAGTGAGAAAGTTGGAGTTTGTTTGTATGTGAAGAATTTTTGAAAGTAGTGATGATTTCACTTAAGAGATGATTTCTTTGTTGTAAAAACTCTATTTCCATTCAAGTGTTCCTCTATTTATAGAAGATGTAAAACTTGGCGACCACTTCATAAAATAGCTGTGGGACACATTTTTCTATGTAGCATGTGCTTCCTTTAGCATGAAATTTTGCACTTGCAGAACGTTCTCTAGATTGCTTGGAGAGGAAGCATGGAATTTCCAGCTAGCATAAAGAAGAAGTTCACACGTGATTGCAAGCTGTAGAAGTGCAACCAGTTGTTCTCTTGATTGTAGAAGCTTAAAGGCCACTTATGATGATGTAACCTTGATGTCATTGCATGATGTCATAAGATGATGTCTTTGATGGTGTTATATTGGAGTAACTTTGGAGACATATTCCTTAATGGGCTTTGCTTCAAATGGATCAAAAAAAATTAAGGCCCAAGACAAATTCTTGTATTGAATTTATGTCATGCTTTCCATTTTGATGACTTGTATTTTTATGTAAATTATTTATTTGCTTTGTGAATAGTGATCAGAACGTTCTCCATAACATTCTCACTGAAACATTCTCACAAAACACATTAGCGGATAACAAAATAATAATTGCAATATTTTTGTTATCTTTTAAAACATCAAATGAGGATGTTTTCTTCAATTTGTATGATCAGAATGATATTTGTAGGAACATGAGAAACCTTTCTCAAAGTCAAAATTCTTTTGATTGATTTCTTTTCTCCAAATCATATCTTGAATAGTGATGGAAGATTCTTGGACCATCATAAGTGTTTTATAATAGAATCTCCAAGCATATGATCATGAATTTTCTTCTTTGATATTTCTCCAATCAATATCATTAATGAATGACTTAATAAATAATTCATTCGTGAATTTGTTTCTCTTTAAAGTTGATGATTCTAATCATTTTGATGAAATGATGAGACTAATTTTGAGTGTAATATACATCCTCATCATGAGAACATTCTTTCATCGGAGTTGATAATGTCCTCTTCTATATGAGATGACATACCTTCTCGGTTAATTAACCTTGAATTATTTTGTTGATGATGTGATTTATCTCATAAGCTCTCTTGGTGATTGCACACAATGTTTCTTGTCCATTGAGTATCTTTGAGATGTTTTAGTTTAAGCATGCCTTTTCTTCCTTAAATCTTTAAGGCACTGTTGAAAACCATGCGGTGAGGATGATGAATCAATTACTCACAAAGTTCATCTTCTTGTTGAATCTTCACTAAACACTCATTTGATTCAAACAATATTCTTTTTATATCTTCTTTGAGCTTGCGATACTACTGTTTTGGTATTCTTTCAATGAGTATATATATGCACTTGTAAGAGACTTCTTTCTCGTCAATTTATGTGAAAAGACTTAAGTGTAAACATCAGTAGATCACCATTCATAAAACTTAGTGTTTATTCCATAAGGTTTGTTATCATTAAAACATTCATCAAAAATATTTTGTTTCAACAATTTGAAGTAAACCTCTTCACTAAATTAACTGTCTGTCGAATCGTGGCTTCTGTTGAACGATCTCATTGTCAGCCGAATCCAGCAACGTCCAATCATGGATTTAGAGAATTTTGCAGCTTTGAACATCCTTTTACCTGTCAAATGTACATAAGACAAAATACGGTGCAACAAGGGTACCATTAGATTTGGTTTGATCTCATTTAGGAAAATGTTCCCCCCCCCACCCACCACCCAACATGAGCTCCAAATATGAGGCACGAACACAGACACAAAACGGATATCGACACGCCAACACTAATAATAATTTGAGAAAATGATATAAATCAGTGAACTCATATATTTAGGTGTCGTGTTGTTGGACACTGACAAGTATTTGGGGTACCATTAGGTTTGGTTTGATCTCATTTAGGAAAATGTTTTCCAACCCCACCCATCATGAGCTCGGAATATGAGGGCACAAATTTAGACACATACATCGAACATAAAACGGATATTGACACGCTAATACCAATAATAATTTGAAAAAATGATATAAATCAGTGTAATCATATATGTAGGTGTTGTGTTGTTTGACACTAACAAGTGTCCGACATCAAAACACACCTAATCTGAAGAGTTTTCATGCTTCATAGGCTTGGATGAGTTTATGATTGGAGAAGAGAGAAAAGTACAATCGTAGTATATTGGTGAATTTAAAATGATACAACATGATAAAAGTGATTCTTATATATAATGAATCAACCAACTACTAACAAGTTACTCATGATTAATTACCAACTGCTAATATCTCTAAGAGAAATGATATTTGTACAACTACTTTTTGACAACTTTCTCTCTCATACTCACATTATACCCTTATTCTCTCTCTTCCTTTTTCTCTCTCCATTGTTTTTGACAAATAAAAAGTGAGAAAATTGTTGAAGCAAAAATCCCTTTGAAATTGTTTTTAAATGATAAACAAACTCTTGTATTAAAATTAAGATTATAATTTTATTTGGTTATTTAATGTGTGCTCTTTAGTGAATTTTATTAAGGATTGAAAAGTCCAATTCTCACACATTGTTAAAGCCATGTATCCTTGGATGTTTATGCTCAAGCTTTGAAGAAGAATATGATGATAATTCATTATTTATTTAATCCAAGAAAGCATTACAAGAAATGCCATGCACAAATACAAGGAAAAATGTACAAACATTTTATTTCAAACATGTGCTAATCATTTGGTAAAGATAAGGATGATGACAAAGCCCTAAAGTTGAATCTTGATGAGCAAGCAAGCAAAAAGTCATAAAGTACAATGACTTGGTGACCAAGTATGCAAATATAATTTATTAATGGTGCTTTGGAGACAAAGCATTGCAAGGACAATGATAATGATGCATCTTGGAGAACAAGTAAGAAAAAAGTGGTAAAGAGAAAAGACTTTTTACTGTTCATGTACTTTTCACTGTTCATACACGCTCCTGGGAAAAAGACAAGCTCAAGCTCTTAGTGTTAAAAGTTGAGATCGAGGCTGACAAGCTCAAGCTCAGCGTACAAAAGAATGGGACAATGACAGTTTTGCAATTCCTATCAACAGCAAGGGTGTCTACACAAGAATGAACAACTGCAAGATATTGAAGGATGATGGCTGGCTATAAATAGAAGCTTTCTCTCAACAAAGAAAGCGTGAATTTGACAAACAATCACAAGCCTACATACAAGCGATAAATTCATCAATCAATCTCAATATCAAAAATACTCTTACAGTACTCAATCATATTTTCGGATCATCTTTTTTTAAGAGTATTAGAAACTACAATCTCTCAATCTCTTAGTAGCTTGAAAGTTGTAATTAGATTCAAACATCAAATCTCATATTGATTGTATATCCTCAAGCCTGTAAAATCTTGAGTGATAGTGTAAGCTTGCTGAAGCTAATAATATCAGTGGTGTAAGCCTGGTGAGGCTAAGAGAATACATAGTTGTATAGCCTCAAGCTCTTCAAGAGCTCGAGTGTTAGTGTAAGCCTGGTGAGGCTTAGAGAATACATATTGTTTTACACATTGCAAAGAGGAGGAAGAAACTCCCAAGAACTAGTGGATAATCTCACAAAAGGTGTGGGGACTGGACTAACCCATATTGGGTGAACCAGGATAACTTCTTTGTGTGATCTCTCTTAAACTCTACTCTTTACTTTCCTCGTCATTTACTTTAGTATTGCATATTTGTTCACTGTGTTACTAATCTTTTTACTCCAAGTAAAGTCTTGAGAGTCTAACTTTTAAAGAGAACAGAGAAATTTTTAAATGGGTCACTATTCAACCCCCCTTCTAGTGACATTTACTTCAATGTCAATTGGCATCAGAGATCTGCCTCGGTTAGAGCACTTAACAGTGTAAGAGGAAAAGATCCAAGAAGAAGAAAATGTCAAAAACATCAAAGTTTGTACCTGAAGGAGGATCATCAAGTAGACCTCCATACTTTGATGGAACAGACTACTATTATTGGAAAGGAAAGATGAGATTATTTCTAATATCTCAAGACAACTATATGTGGCCAGTCATTGAAAATGGAAATTTTGTTCCGATGACAATGGGTACAACAACCGCACCCTCGGTGATAAAGCCACAAGCAGAATGGTCAAAAGAAGAAAATGAACAGGTACTTCTAAACTCTAAAGCTCAATTATTTCTAACATGTGCTTTAAGCAGGGAAGAATATGATAGAGTAGAAGAATGTACAATTGCTAAAGAAATATGGGAAGCTTTAAAGATTCATCACGAAGGAACTAGTCATGTCAAGGAAGAAAGAATAGACATGGGAGTTAAAAAATTTGAAAAATTCGAGATGAAAGGAGATGAAACCATTGATGAAATGTTTGCAAAATTAACAATCATCGAAAGTTAGAGCTGAAACCAAACCACCACCAATTCAGCCGCCGCTCTCACCACCACCTCTCTCACCTCACGAAACTGAAACACCCCTTTCTCATTCTTCTCAGCAAACCAACCCCCCACCATCACTACCACCAAACTTAAGTCTTGCTTTGGTACCTTTTGTGCAATACAATCCCAAACCTATGACCACTGTGTTTCCATCCAAAACTCCTTCTTCTTCTGATCCCAAACTCGTGCCAACTGTGTTTACTTCAAAAGCCCCTTCTGCCTCTGTATCAAAATCCACAAGTTCCAAGCCAAAGAAATAGAAATCTACAACTTCTTCATCATCGATTCCCACTAGAAAGTCTCAAAGGATGAGGACTGTGAACAAACCTCCAAAAATTGATAAAACTGTACACGTTATTGATTCTGATGGAGAAAGAACTGAACCTAGAGTTATTGAAATGGACGAACCTCAACCTCAGAAATCAGTTGAACGTCAACCTCAAAAATCACCCTCAAAGAGAAAGGCTGCTGAAACCTCTGTTGAGACCACTCCTCCTCCATCGAAACAACCCAAGAAATCTGTTTCTAAAAAGAGGAAACAAGCTGTTGAGTCATCTCCTCCTCAACCTCGAAAAAAGTTGAAAGTTTCTAGCTCAAGCTCTCCAAGAGCTCAAGCAAAAGGGAAATCTGAAGCTCCAAAGAAAGTTAGAGCTGCCTCTCTGGACGATGTTTTTGGAGATCCTGCTATCAAGGCTGCTTATCTAAGCAAATGGGCTGACAAAGCAATAGCTAATGGAAGGCAAGTGGATTTGGTTGATATGGATGCAAGAGGTCAGAACATAAAACCTCATTTTGATGCTTTAGGATGGACTCCTATCCTATCTGTAAAGGAATTACAGTACGCACGTCTCGTTCGTGCATTCTATGCTGCTGCTAAGTTCAAAACAAATTGTAATGTATTTGTCACTCTAAAGGGCATATCTATTAAACTTACTCTAGAGTTTATTTGCAACCTTTTTCACATAGAGAACAAAGGTGTTCATCTCCATGGTGATAAATGGTTCGATCATTACAAGCTAGACCGTGATGATGTGTTTGAAAGCTTCTTGAAAGAAGGCTTTGATGGACGTCCAATTGCTGCCAACCTTAATCCTAAGTGTCATCTATTTCATAACATAACAGTTCGCACCATTCTCGCAAGAGCTGGAAGTTGGGACAAGGTAAACAATTCTGACCTAAATGTTGTTTATCATCTGGTACATAAGAAACCTCTGAGCCTAGGTTATCTAATATTAGCACACATGAAACACCCAACCTCTCATCGTCGTTCAACACCCTATGTTATGTTGTTGACTAATATTTTTAGAGAATTTAAGGTACCTTTAGATGATGAAATTGGTTCAAATGAATGTGTTGTGATAGATGGTTCAATTTTAGGACGCCTGCGTATTTCTACTGTTCCTAAACCCAAAAATAAGAAAACTGCAACACATAAGATTAGTGGGTCTGTCAAGAAAAAAGGTAAACTAGGTGAACCTCTGGCTGAGGCTGACGAAAAGCTACTTGAGCATGAGGCAGATCTGTCTGAGTCAGGATCTGAGACTCCTGAGCCTTCTGAAGAGATTGAGTACTCCACTCCTGAGCCAGAACCTGAAATTCCTAAAGAAGGATCTGAATCTGAAGCTGAAACTGGAGAATCTGAAGATGATTCTAAATCTGAGGAAGTACCAGGAAATGAGAACAAGGATGAAGCTGAGAAAGAGGATGTTCAGCAAGATCATGCTTTGGCTGAAGACAATTTCACCCCTGATCACAATACTCCTCCTATTCCTTCACCTAGAAAATCCCCTAGTCCTGTTACTTTTGAACACCAATCTTCACCTTTGCCAAACTTGAATGAAGATGTTCAAGAAGGTTTTAACTCTATGTTTTTTGATCCTGCTTCTCTGATACCTTTTAACCTAAACCCTTACCAATATTACTCCATGACTGGTGGATTTCATCTGGATGATGAAATGCAAGGTATCTCTCAAGGACAAACCAGTAACTCCATTCCTTCAACCTCATTCATCTCACCAAAACAATCATCTGATAACCCTTTGTTGGAAGCTTCCTGAAACTTCATCACTTCACCAATACTTGATCCAAAACTCAACAAACTCTCTTCTTCCTCTCCCTTACCCGAACCTAGCCATTTTGGTTCACTTGGATCTTTTGGAAATACTGATTCTAGAAACACCCATGTACCTACTGCTGTTGGTCCTACTAATGCTGATGTGATTCTGAATATGGTTGGTTTGCAACAAACCGTTGCTAGTTATGGAAATAGACAAGCTGTTATGAACAATTGGATGTTGGGAGAATTCTTACCTGTTGTTGCTCCAAATCTGACACCTCCCTTTTTACCTGAGATTGCATATCTCATCCTACCAGTGGCACATGTTCCTAATCCGGCTCCTGAGGCTGAGGCTGAGCTTCACCACCCCCTTCCTTTTTGGTTGCTGATAAAATGGGGAGAAATATCTTGAAAAATCTGGTGTCTGCTTATTTTTTATTTCTTGATTTCTAAAAATTGCAATCAGTCTGCAATTCGTGCTTGTATAAACAGTTGTTTAGTCTAATCTTTTGAAAAACTAGGTAGTACTTAGTTTTAACTCATTTTGAAATTTCCAGGATCTTTTCTTTGAGCTTAAACATGGTGTATGCTAATCTTTATGAATCAATTGTAAATCATGAATTATTATGATTAATGAAATGAATGATTCTATGCTTTTATCTTTCCATCATATCATATTAAATTGTATGCATAATTTGAGAGGGAGCCCCAAAATTAATATGATGTATAAATTAAGGGGGAGCTTTTATTCTAAACCTCCTTATGTAATTTTAATTTCAAGAAGTTTGTCATCAATCAAAAAAGGGGGAGATTGTTGAAACAAAAATCCCTTTGAAATTGTTTTTAAATGATAAACAAACTCTTGTATTAAAATTAAGATTATAATTTTATTTGGTTATTTAATGTGTCCTCTTGAGTGAATTTTGTAACAGCCCGATTTTCCGTTAGATTTATTTAATTATTTTTAATATGTGTTTATATGTGCTTTTATGTAATTATTGGCCTATGTGTGTACTTTAGTGGATTTCGGTGTTAGAAGGGTATTATAGTCATTTTAGTCTCACGCGTATTTTGGTCATTTTGTGAGTAAGGGTAAATTAGTAATTTCATGGTGAAGATTATTTTTAGTGTTTCAAGTGAGAACCATTATTTTTACTAAGTTACTATTTGGTAGTGGTAATTAGTTTTGAACCGGTAATTATTCGGTAACTTTTAACCGTATGTGGATTGAAACTTTGAGAGTTAGTTTATAAGAGTTTTGAGCCCATTAGACTTTTAAGGGTTAAACCCATTAGTATGGACACTATTTAAGCTCTAGTCTTTGTAGAAAAATAGGGTTCACATTCATTTTATAAGATTTTGAGAAGAGGTAGAGAGTGAAAGAGCAAGAGGAGGAGAAGAGGGTTTGAAGAGAGAAGCTTGAGGAACCAAGAGATGATAGAGATTCTACGAGCTTAATTGAAGCTTTTGCTAGAATTATTGTTTATTAAGGTAAGGGGGTTAGATTTCATTCATAATCTCTTAGTTTAATTTATTCTCTAATTCTATGCATAAGTGCTTATTTGAATAAGTGATTATTTTAAACTTAGTTGTTGAAATTCGTGCTCTTGTTATAATGATATGTTTGGGTATATGAATTTGATGATAATTGAATTGTTGTTGATGAAATTGCATGTCCATGATATGTATAAATGGGTATATTGTGAATTATGCTCTAATTGTTGAATTGTGATATTGTGTTGTTGAATTGTGATGAATTCATGGTTTAATGATGTTGTTGTTGTTGAATTATACCATGGGTGTTCCATTTTATGAAGTTGTTGGTGTGGTTGTGTTGATATAAGTTTAATGAACTTCTGTTTTTGGTTATAAGATTGGGTTGTGAAAAGTTTTGGGAAGAAACTTGGGTTTTTGTATGAAGAGCTAGTTAAGTGATTTTGGAAAATAATTGATTTCTGCATAGTCTAATACTGTCAAAATCATGATGCGATTTCACGAATCATGAGGCGATTTTGACAGCAACAACAAATTTTTGCATAGTCTGATACTGTCAAAATCATGAAGCGATTTTACGAATCATGAGGCGATTTTGACAGCAACAACAAATTTCTGTATAGTCTGATGCTGCCAAAATCATGAGGCGACTGTATAAATCATGAAGCGATTTTGACAGCCCAGA
>Ga0228711_1000336_pt1 | contig 53258 bp, 24 predicted proteins | sample MedpolnodulmetaG_2_FD_177996 | JGI IMG/M metagenome (GOLD analysis project Ga0228711, IMG submission 177996) | Root nodule microbial communities from Medicago polymorpha collected in Santa Monica, California, United States - brown nodules | ecosystem: Host-associated > Plants > Roots > Nodule... | reverse complement strand
CAATTAATTACGGTTAACAACGGGTGAAACCATTGCAGGATATGATTGAATGTGAGCAGTTCTACATGTTCCCTCTTTTAATTTAAATAAATCTGAACCACTTATTTAATCTATTGGTGTTTTTCTCATGGTTCACCGGTGAAGGACCTAATTGGACCCTCACCCTAGAATCCACCAAATAATTTATATCTTGATGCAAGATTAATATTAATTTTATCAATCATTCTCTAAGTTCATCCTCTTACGTCCTTGGGAAGTTACAAAAGTACTTAATTTTCAAGTTTGACACATATCAAAACTAACAATACCATTTGTAAGGACATGCTTTATTAGCTGATGCTCTTGTCGTGTGATTTGTAAGGACGTAGTCCTCTTTTCTTTTCTTTTTTTGTCATTTCTTTCTTTTTCCTTTTTTTTTCATGTAGCAAAAAATAATTAAATATACCACGGAATTTTCATGTGAAAAGAAAAATTAAATACACCACGGAGGTTGAAACGCGTAATCACAACAATGAAAATAATTCTTTTGTCAAAAAAACAATGAAAATAGTTCTCGTTCATGCTTAACTACATTTAAAGACCTTCATCCATTTTCAAAAGTGTGGATTTTTGTTTAAGAAATTATATTTACTTTTTCTCACATGGGTATAAATGACAAATAATTTTATGTCAGCTAGTGAAGTCTCACAAAACACGCAAACCTCAATGTGTCAATTTTTTAAAAAGTAGATAAATAGTTGTTTGATGGAAAATATGGAGAAGGCGAATGAATAACTAAGAAATCACATGGATTTGTGTATTTCGTGACAAAATTGTACTTAAGAAAGAGCATTTTCCATAAATAACAGACATCACCTATTTTTAAAGAAGGAACAACCATTTTAATCTCTAAAAGTGCGAGGCATTGGTCCACGTGAACTTAACTCAGTTGGTATAGACAATGCATAAAATATGCAAGATCCAGGGTTCGAACCCCGGCCACCACAAAAAAAAAAGTGTGAGGCATTGCCATATTGATTCATGACCATTATGAAACTAAAAAAAAAAGTTTTATTCCTTTACTCCTTACATTAGTTAGGAATCTTAGCTCTATACGCTGCGCTAATGTGGTGACGTTTTCTTACACCATAGATTTTGATGGGCGTGTTTGTTTGAGACAAAGAACCGTATGTTTTTAAATGAAACGTTTTCTATTATTGTCATTCTACTATTCACTCGTTCATTTTTTCACCGGTCCATCTTATTGATGAGAGCGAAATTTCTTTCAAAAAATACTTGTATCATTTCATTTTAATACAAGTAAGAATCAAGAAGATCCGAGAGTAATTTCTCTCATTCACATAATTTATTAGACATTTTAAATTTCAAGAAGAAATTTTTGAAATAAAATCCTATATCTGTTGAAATTTGAACATATTTTAGTGTGTTGAAAAACATATTTTAGTGTCTTAGTGACATTTTTTCTTGAGTATTATTTTGAAGCCCCAAAAGCAAAAATACTTAACTTAAAATTTTGGCACATATCAAAACTAAAAGTTAACTGTTACAATTTCCAATACATTTATTGTATAACTTTTCATATAAAATTTACCATTTAAAATGCTTAAAGAGTGTCTCGGGACGCTCGTTAACATTTCTCAAACTAAAAATACCATTTGTAAGGACATGTTTTATTAGCTGACGCTATTGGTGTGTAATTTGTAAGGATGCAATCCTCTCTTATTTTTTTTGTCCTTTCCTTCTTTTCCCTTTTTCTGTTTTTCATTTAACAAAAAATAATTAAATATACCATTGAGGTTGAAGCACCTAATCACAACAATGAAACTAATTCACGTTTTCAAAAGTGTGTATGCTTTGTTTAAGAAATTATATTTACTTTTTCTCACATGTTTTACGAGTAAATAAATAGTTGTTTGATGGAAAACATGAAGAATGAAAAACTAATTATAAATCACATGGTTTCGTGTCTTCCGTAAAAAAACCTGTTCTTAGGAAAGAGCATTTTCTATAAACAACACAAATCACCTATTTTTAAAGGCGGAACAACCATTTTGATCTTTAAAAGTGTAACACATTGCCATTTTGATTCATGACCATCATCAATTACCAAAAGAAAAAACTCATCGGTTCTTATTTATTTACTCATACATTAATCCGGGATGTTAATTTTACCCGCTGCACTAGCATGTGACACTTTCTTACACCATAGATTCTAATGTGTCATTTTTGGTTGATACATAGAAGGTCGCATATTCAACATCCATGTCTATCTCTCTATTACCGCCATTCTGTTATCCACTCGTTCGCTTTCCACCAATCCATCTCCCCGACTCTCGCCTCATTTCAGATTAAAAGGCAAGATGCGACAAAGGGCCATTTGCTACAACTGCAAAGTCGTGGAGGGGGGTGACGTGATAATAACTAACGAAGTGTTTGCATCGTTTACGACAATTGCAAAGTCGGTGGATCAATTAACATCTGAACCGCGAATCCAACCACTTTCCGATATCTCTATATACAAGGAATCCAAACCCTATCTAAATCGTGAATCCAGCCGCTATCCGACAACTCTATAACAACTATAGAGAATCCAAACCCTATTAACGAAAGTAAAATTTCTTACGCATAATACTCGTGTCGTGTGATTTAAATACAAAAATTAAGAAGATCCGAGTGTAATTTCTCTCATTCAAATAATTTACTCAACATATTTAAATTTCAATCAATAAATGATAGTGTATTGAAAAACATATTTTAGTTAGTGTCTTGATAACATTTTTTCTTCCAAAATCAAGTGTAATTTTCATTAGAAAAGTCTAGAGAGAGAAAGGTAATCTTGGTAGTTGGTAGTAAATAAAATTTTCCACCAAAGTGTGAAGGACAAAAAAACAGTGAAGACAAAAGGGACACTTCACACTTTATGGACAGAGTAGACATGAAGAACAAGTCATTTGCAACCATAACAACAAATCAAATCAAATAGTCCAAAAGTTCAAACTCACACTCTTAACAGAACAGAACCACCAACAGAACAAAGTAACTCATTAAGGTTTTCCATCACTCTTCAAATCCAAGAGGCAGGCTTTGGAATTTTCTTGGACTTTCTTCTTCATTACTCTTCAACTTCAAAACACATCAAGGAATTGCATACTTGTTTCTTCCTTAGTCATGATTTTGGTATGTTCCTCTTTTCTTATTGTAACAGCTTCTTTCTTCCATGTTTTAGTCCATAACTTTTTTATGAGTCGGTGATAACTGTCTTGTTTTTCTGTTTTTGAGTTATAAAAGTTTCAGTTTTTTATCACAAGTTTATGAATTTGTGCTCTACATTATCTTTTTCTTACTTGCTTTGCTTGTTGGATTTGCAATGAGTCTACTTGAGAATATTGGTACATTTTTTTTGCTTTGAGTTTCTGCATTATTCTGCTTTATAAGTTTTCATTTTCTTCTTCAAACTCATTTCATTTGTTGTAAAAGGTGAGTTTTTTTTTTTCCAATCAAAATGAGCCTAAGGTTTTAAGTTTTTTATAACAAATTCCTATGCTAAGATTTTTTTGTTACATGGTACAGCTATGTTGCAAGAAGGGTCATCTTCTGTTACTTCTTCAGCCTTAAAGCTCTTCTCCATGATGCCACCTTTACCTGGCTTAGGATCTCCACACCCTTGGCTTAAGGAACTGAAATCTGAGGAAAGGGGTTTGTACTTGATCCATTTGTTGCTCACTTGTGCAAATCATGTAGCTGCTTGTAATCTTGAGCATGCAAATGCAACACTTGAGCAAATTTCCATGCTTGCTTCCCCTGACGGCGATACTATGCAGCGGATTGCAGCGTATTTTACCGAAGCACTTGCTGATAGGATACTTAAAGCTTGGCCTGGAATCCACAAAGCACTCAATTCTACTCGAGTGTCGATGGTTTCAGAAAAGATTCTTGTGCAGAAGCTCTTTTTTGAGCTTTTCCCTTTCTTGAAAGTAGCATTTGTTCTCACAAATCAGGCTATCATTGAAGCAATGGAAGGGGAGAGAATGATTCACATAATTGATCTCAATGCTGCTGAACCTTCTCAGTGGATTTCACTTCTCCAAGTTTTGAGTGCTCGTCCTGATGGCCCTCCACATTTGAGAATCACCGGCGTTCATCAGAAGAAAGAGGTCCTCGACCAGATAGCTCATAGACTGATTGCAGAAGCTGAAAAATTGGATATACCATTCCAATTCAATCCTGTTGTCAGCAAATTGGAAAACCTTGATTTTGAGAAACTTCGTGTTAAAACCGGGGAGGCACTAGCAATTAGTTCAATTCTCCAATTACATACCCTCTTAGCCTGGGATGATGAAACCATGAAGAGAAAATCTCCTCTTTTGTTAAAAACCTCGAATGGAATTCACTTGCAAAGATTCCATCCAATAAATGGAAGCACATTCGGCAATTTGCTTGAGAAAGATTTGGTTAGCGGCTATACCAGAAGTCCTGACTCAAGTTCATCATCACCGGTTTCTTTTAACACTTCAAATTCAATGAACACGGAGACGTTTCTCAACGCATTGTGGAGTTTATCACCAAAGGTGATGGTTGTAACAGAACAAGACTCTAATCATAATGGCTCACATTTTACGGACAGGCTACTAGAAGCTCTACACTCTTATGCAGCTCTATTTGATTGTTTGGAATCAACGGTCCCAAGAAACTCATTGGAGAGATTTAGGGTGGAGAAACTGCTTTTTAGTGAGGAAATCAAGAACATTATTGCATGTGAGGGATTAGAAAGAAAGGAAAGGCATGAAAAGCTGGATAAATGGTTTATGAGATTTGATTTAGCTGGATTTGGTAATGAGCCTCTAAGTTATTTTGGTAAGTTGCAAGCAAGGAGGTTCATGCAGAGTTATGGTTGTGAGGCATATAGAATGAAGGAGGAAAATGGTTGTGTGCTAATATGCTGGCAAGATAGGTCCTTGTTTTCAATATCAGCTTGGAGATCTAGGAAGTAAGACGATGCGATTGTTTGGATGAGCACTTGAGGTTGGAAAAATTGCGGTGGCTCACCGTGATTTTGTCAATCTCACTGCGAATTCAACCATGCGCAAAATCATAAGCCATAATGACAATAAGAAAAAAATAAAGGATGAAGTATTAATCTTTTTTTCCTTTTTTTTCTTTGTATGAAAGTATTTTGTATTTATAGTAATGACTTTGTATCTTTGTATGAAAGTATTTTGTCTTTATAGTAATGATTATTCATCATGATTGATTTTTAGATATACTCCTATTGCATGGTAAACCATATCAGGAAAGAAACATCGGGATGACAGACAACAGAAAAAATGGGAAAATATAATTGGGATTCTGTTTACAGTTTCATCATTCATTGTTGACCATCTTAATTTTTTTGAACTATGTACTCTCTCCATATTCAAAGATAGTTGTTTGCTCTCTTTTAGCAAGCGGGCTTTTGTGGACTTGAATAAGTCCTGAAATATTGAAATGTGAACCCGAATTCCCTGTAGTAAAAAAATCACATTCACACAATCTTGCGATTACAAATGTCCGATTTTAATACGAGGGCTTGTACTCCAGGTTGCAAAATAAATTCAAAACATGAACTTTCTGAGCGAAGATCAGGGGATTTGGATTTGCAACCTTGTGATTTCGTGACTGCATGTAATTCATTTCTTGAACTGTCGTTGCTTTTGTCTCATCGATGTGGTCAAGAAATTTGATGGATCATTCCTAAAGAATGCTTGTTAATGCTTTTGATGTTTTGGTCATGGTGACGATTGTCGCATGTCTTCGTGTTTGGAAGGGTCAATGGTCTGTTTCAAATCGCGGTGTGGTAGCTTCTTATGCGGCTAACAACAAACTACTATTTGTGGTTTCACCATAGCCAGAAAGACAATTCAAACGTAAATCCAAGAGCAATAGTCATATATGAAGAAAATTATCAACACGACAAAAGAAAACGATTGTTTTCCCATGTCATCTTTTCTTCTATTTTGCTTTTTTGTCATAAAAGATATTTTGACAAAAAAAATGGACACTGACACCGTATTAGTATGCCGTTTTCTTAAAAGAGCGGTCAAACTTTTAACTCTGCTCTTTAGCAGGAAACACACAGTGATGGTGGTGAATTGAACTCACCGATCATGTAACTTCGTTACTATTTGCGAAGATATTGTTCGTGATAAATAGCATTTCCCTATATTAAAAGAATAGTTGAGAGAGTGACACATGATATAAAACTTGTAAATTAGATATTAGATCATACATACATTCACAATGTCTATATATATGGTACAATAAGCTCTTCCGTGAGCACACAACAATGTGATATGGAGAATTACTTATTTAGTTATTTATTTGTCATCACAGAAAATTGAAGGTAACTTTATTGCCAATACAAAAGAAAGACATTTTCACTGAGGCAGTTGAAGGTGTGTTGATCACTTCATGGATTTTGGAGGCACTCTAACAGCTGAAACAAACAATGTCATCACAAGTTTCATCAGTTTTCTTTTTCAAGATATTTCTTATTCATTACTAGCTATGAAAAAATATATAAAAGAAATGTGTGTGCACGCGCGTAAATGAATAGATAGAAGATCTTACATCCACATTGCATTCCTGCTGGAACTTTCAATCCACAAGACCTTGCAACAAATATTGCCTTTTGAACACTCACAAACTTTTCCATTTCTTTAGTGATGAGATTACAAGCACATGGGACATCAAAGCTTCTCATTGCTGTACAACACCCTGGTGATGGTGGAATATTTGGTCCTGATTTCTCAACAAACTTTGAACATTGTGATATAAGGTCTGGAAGGCTTCCTCCACATTGAGCTGAAACTTGATTTTTGTTGTATATTAATGTTCCAAAAACAAACAAGATTGTCAAGGTCAAACAACTGCTACTAGTTGCCATGTTCTTGATAATTACAATATATGCAGAATTCTATACAATTGTGTTGTGTCACACCAATGCAATGAAATGAGAATTGGTGTGTGTTTATTTATACAGTACAATGGAAGGAGGGACAAGAAATGGCATAATTAAGTTCTATAGTGGCTTGTTTTCATGTTTTATTTTTTAATTTCAAATTTGTTATTTTGTTGTCACTATAATGTCGTGAAGAACAATAAATTATGTTACGTATAGCAAAATCATGAATAACTTCCTGTGTAGATTACAATGAATAGCGTAATCCATATATTATTAAAAAATAATAAGATGTTAATTTATATCGATTGTAATTTGTCCGCTTAGCTCAGCTGGTAGGAACAATATATAATATATGCAACATCCGCTCAGTTGGTAGCAACAATATATAATATATGCAAGGTCTGGGGTTCAAACCACAACCACCAACAAAAAAAAATATTGATTGAAATTTATATCAATCAAACATATCAAACTAAATTATATAGGTCTCCTATAAATTCGGCGAGACTCATTTTAATTTCAACCAATAGAGAGTGTGTTAGGATAATAGGATGTGTGCGTTAGAGGGTGTGCTTCTAATACTATTCCTCGTATATGGAATTATTTATTTTATATATTGATCCCCTAATAATCATACACATTTTTGCATATGAAATTAAGGATCAAGTCTATGATTACAAGTAAGTTAAGTCTTGTAATATGTATATGTTAGTTTCTATCATTGAATCAATTATCATTAGATCAAATGAAATATAATGAGACTTATTAATTCAACTGTGAAAAACACATTGTGCACAGTAAGTGACTATTTTACTTGTTCAAAAGCTGAAGTTGAGAAGCAAAAGTCTTCAACTGTCATCTTGGTTCAACCGGATACTATATACGGCAGGACAAACATGTAACATTCCAGTTAAAATTTAGGACAACTAAAACAAAATATGAATGAAAAATGATATTATTTCATTATTAGTAGTACTACTAAGATAAACACTTTTTGGTGTACAGCAAGAGGAATATTGCTTGGAAGAGAACGGTCAGTATGCATCCGTTGGAATATGCTGTGAGCGGCCGAAAACAAACAAAGGGATAGGCTCTTTGCCTTATATGTTTGGTCAAGAGTCCTTATAAAATCCAATTTTTAGTTGGTCTAAATTAGCAAGCTTGGGAATAAGCTAGCTAGGTCTAGATAGATTTTGCAATGTCTAAACCCGACCTGTCAAAATTTATAAGAACTAAGTTTGACCTGCCGTCTCTCATAGAATTATTTTTTAAACATGAACCTGATCTTTTGAAAACTTGATATAACCTAATATCATGTTTAAAAGTCTCTTTCATATGAACATATTTAAATAAGTAACTTGATCTAAATTTAAATAGACCAGCGAACTAATGTGATCAACGAGATTAAACTCTATTTTGATATTTAACATTTTTTTTAAATAGACCAGCGAACTAATGTGATCAACGAGATTAAACTCTATTTTGATATTTAACATAAATTTTTTAGAGAATTTGACTATCTATTATATCTTATTTCAATTCCTCGTGAGCTTAGCTCAGTTGTTGGAACAGTGCATAAAATATGCAAGGTCCAGGATTCAAACCCCGGCCACTACCAAAAAAAAAAAATCTTATTTCAATTCCAGTTTATAATAATACATTTAAATATATAAAAAAAATATACAAATAAACTTAAATTATTGAAAAGGTTAGTAAATTTATAATTTAATTCAAGGTAAAAAATATAATATATTAATATTCGTAATAAATCATAATATTTATATCTATCGTTCAAAAAAAGTATTATTCATATTTACTTAAGTAGGTCGGCCTTATAGGCCGAAGATGTTTTTTTTATGGCATGTGGCCTAGTCTTTTTAGCTAAATAGACTTCTAAAAAAAAGTCTAATCTTTCTCTATTTATGAAAAATGTCTAACATAATATGATTTGTCATAAGTTAGGTTGTAGGCCCTTGTAAGTTGGTCTGACTTATTCTCATCAAACGGACACTTCAAAGTATAGTATTTAATTAGAATTTTTGTAATTGTCCTTTATTGTACCAAAAAAAAAAGCTACACTTTAAAATATAGTTTAATTAAAATTTTTGTAGTTGACCTTTAGTGCACCAAAAAAAAGTTTTCTTAATAATAATTTGCTAATTTGTACCATTAAAAAATGTGTTGCTGTAAATTAGCGATATCCATTGTTGCGTTGAAAGTTTATATCATATAGATAGATAATGTATATAATATTTTATACAAATTTAAACGATCCATCAAAATTGATGTGTCTGATCAGTACAATACCAAAGCGCAACACTTTTAGAGACAATGAATGTGGTTGATTGAAACATATTATCCAAGAGACTGAACACAAGATCAGTTCCGTTGGAAAGGACCCAAATGCTTCCAGAATGACTCATATATACCCTCTTAACATCAATTTATACACTAAAAAATTCTAAATTCTTTCCACTTAAATGAGAACTCCTCCATGGCTTTCATAAAACAAAACCAAAGAAAGATGATGGCATGAATGATGTTACAGACTTGGCACCTAGAGTCCTACCCAAGGAACCTCTACTATCGTCTAACAGATCTATACATAAAAAAAAAATTAAAAAATCTACATATATCCAATATTTATCCAAAAAGCTTCACAACTAGGGCATCATTCCCCGACTCACTTAAACCTTGCCAACAACATCGTCAAAGTGAACCATAGGTATAGAAGGATTATTATTTGCAAACTCAATACGAACCAAACCTCTCTTTGATGAGATCTTTTGTTTGTCTTGGTGTTGGAATCACTATTTTTCACTTGTCACCACATCTCTAAAGGAGATCTTTTTTGTTGTTTTCCCTTGTTCCATCACAGCTAGGAGGTTTGTTGCACTTACCACCATTATTGGCTCTCGGAGCAACAAAATCAAAATGATGCTAAGGCTTAGTAGCTTCGGAGAGAAAACTCATCATCGCTTGTTTAGGGAGATATTTTTGTTATAATATTAACAATAAACTAACTACTTTTATTATTTACTTATTTACTTGGAATAAAAGTGGGTCGAAAGCTAAAAAAGAATCACATAGCTACTAGGTAAGGTAAGGTGATGCCTAAAAAAACATGAGCTAAAACCTAAGACACCTCAGTAGGTGGCAATTGGAAATCTAGATAGTGCACGTCTACCACATAAATCATATTGAATAACACATCAACATTTTTTTTTTTTTGAAAGAACACATCAATATTTATTTGCTTTCCTAAAAATATGCATAAATCTAGCCTCCCAATTGAAAGCAAATGCGTAATCTTTCACTTGATATCCCAACCCATAGAACTCCCAATTTCACCATTGTTGATACTTTTACCAATCACCTCTAGATCCACTTATACAACCAAATTCCAATACCTTTACTCTTATCCATACAAAAGCCTTCATACACTTCTCACATTTCCGTCACACGAGCAGTAGTCTGCCCTAGGTTTTCGGCAAAGCTATACATCCAAACACCATTGTAATCGCTGATCAATCCTCCACGGCCTGCAAACCTTTTGTTACCTTTGGATGCCTTGTTTGTTTTCAAACAAAACTAACCCGTTGGAGGTTTTATCCACCTGTTAACCTATGTTTTTAAGTGTTTGATTCGACACAGAGAGTGGTTGTCAAAGCCACACCATTTTCTAAGTACAAGATGAAGAACAAGCATTTCGACAAAAGAGTTCAACAAGTTCTTTGTTTCGACAGGGAGAAATTCAAATCCTCTTTGAAGAGGCAAGATCGAAAGTCCAGACACATGGAGGCAAGTCAAAGTTGTTGAAGACATGCAGTTTAAGACCGTTGGTCATTTTTAGTTATTTTTCTTATGTATATATACTAATTTTTCATAAGGAAAGGGTCACAAATCATTAAGCAAAAGTTCTTCAAATTCAAAGGATCCAACTTAGAGAGTAACGAGTGACAGAATAATGTATATATGTAACATGATTTGATGAACCATCTTTATTTAATGCAATGCAATTTTATCTTCTTTTAATTTTTTTCATCTTTATCTTCAAAGTCAAACTTACTTGCAAATCCTAAACATTCTGCTGATTTCTGTCAAATTAGACAATAGTCTTCATCCTTTTCATATTAAAATTCAACAATATGAAGAACATTCAAGCACTTTTCTGGAAGAAAAAAAAATCAAAACATGTCCTAGGATTTCTAATTTGATCATCCAAGTAACTTTTTCTTTTGAGTAAATCATACAAGTAACTTTTAAAACTAGCACTCTTGTTTACAAAAATACGGTAAACACCACCCAATATTAATGTTTGTTATTTTGTAATTGATTATAATTTATTTTTTTAATCTACAATATATGATTTTTTTTAAGAGAATCTACAATATATGATGAATTTTTTTGTTTTAAAAACAATAATTATTTCAAAACAAACGACTGTATGATATGGCTCTCATTATGTAACCCTAGGCCCAAAAACAATACAAAAAAAAAGAGTAAATTACACTCTCATTTCCTCAAATATGTTTGAATTGCACTCCTCTCCCCTCTTATGTTAAAATATACATTCCCCTCTTATTCAAAACATATTAGAAAACTTTTCTCTCCCCTCCCCTAAGAGAAACTTGAATTACATTCCCCTCCCCTCTTATGTTAAAATCTACACTTTACTCCTTCAATATTTTTTTCTTCTAATAATCTTGCAAAAAAAAAAATCTAATTACACACTTAAATAAAAATAGTATTGCGAGTCTATTTTATATAATAAAAAATTGAATACATATTTATCACTATTTTTTATTCACAATTTCATTAACATGTAGTTTTAAACCCTGTTATAGAATATGAAACAACCCAAAATAAAATTAAAAACAATAATAAAGCATGGTTATTCTTGACCCAAAAAAAACATGGTTATTTAAAAGTTAATTTTATACTCTAAATTATAAAATCAATAGCAAAATATTTAAATGTAATTATCTTTGACATTTAAATTATAAAGAAATGAATTAATTTTTCTTAAATGGTGGTTCAAAATTAATATATATCATAAAAATATTTAATTATGTTAAAATAGATTAAAGTGTAGTGCATATTTAATTATTAAGGGAGGGGGTTGTAATTCAAGCATCTTATAAGGGAGGAGAGTATAAATTTTACTTTCAATGGAGGAGAGTGTATATTTTAACATAAGATGGGAGATAAGTGTAATTCAAGCATTTTTGAGAGGAGGAGAGCGTAATTTACTCAAAAAGAAATTCTCAACCTATTTATCATTGTTACTTTTTTTTTGTTGACAAAATCATTGTTACGTGTTAGTTACATTAATCTTGCCCTAGTATACAATTAGTTTTGCCGTCACTTTTTGTTTGAGAGTTTTCAGTCGTCGCCCGTCAAACGTTTGACATTAGGTACACTAATTTAACCTGTTATTATTATCGTCTAATACATTAATATAATATCAAAGATGAAAAACTAGGTCAAAACCATCTCTTACACAAGAATTTCACCATCTCTTAGAAGTTTGTTTATTCCTTTTGCAGATGAAAACTAGGTCAAAACCAAGAACAAAGATGGTAAGAAGAAGAAGAAGGAGTTACAAATTTAAAGACCTTGTAAGTGAACTACCTGATGATATTTTGCATCGCATGATCTCTTGTCTTTCCATTATTGATGAAGCTTTAAGAACAAGTATTTTATCAAAGAGGTGGATACATTTGTGGAAGAATGCAATGCACCTTGATTTTGATTGCACACACATGATAAAAACCTTATCAAAAATAGTCACTATAAGAGATGTTGAAAAATATGATAAAATTGTTGACCCTGTATTGAATCAACACATTGGTAATTTGACTAGTTGTTACTTCAGACATTTTCTGCAACTATGCAACTATAAATTTAAGAACTTGTGTTGAGTTTGTTCTTGAGAGAGAAAAGTTAACTTGTTTGAGTTTAGAGTGTGAAACTTCAATATATGAGGATGGCAAAACTGTGAAGAATGGTTATGATTATCTTAAGCCTAAATTATTTTCGAATCTATGTTCAACTGAGTTGACAAATTATAAACTGACAAAATCAGTTTTACTTGCATTTCAAAGTTGTGAAAAGCTGAAAATTTTGAAGTTGAAGAAGTTGGCTATGGAGAATAGTATCATCAATGGAATTTTGAAAAATTGTTCTGGTTTGGAGAAGTTTAGTCTCATTAACTCAATTGGGTTCACTAGCCTCAAGATTGAAAACCAAAATCTTAAATTTTTGGAGCTTTTATGGTTGAATGTTAAAGAGATAGATGTTAATGTCGAGGATCTACAAGTTGTTGTGATTGATTCTCTAGTTTGCATCCAAAGGGTTTTAGAATTTATTCTCGGAACCTCTTGGAATTTATCTTCTACTTGCAATCCAAATGCTCAGGGAATTGTACCTTTTTACTTGAGCCAAAGCTCTCTGAAAACTCAAGATATCGTTGAAAATTGCAGTGATCTTCTTGAAAGTTATTTCCAAATCTATTCTTTTCTTTTGTGGTTTCTCTCATTATTGTACGTAAGTTTCTGCTATTCGAATTTTGCGCTAATTTCTTAGTTCAATTCTTACATATTTGCTTGAGTTAATATAATTCATCTATGAAAGCCCGGTAAAATTTACTCCCTTTATTTTAAAATGAGGGTTACTTTAGAAGAAGACAATTGTGTTTCCAATATAAATAATAACTTTTTCTTTTCAATTTGACCCTCCAATTAATATTATATATATTACTCCTAAAATATTCTATATATTACTCCTAAAATATTAGTGGTAAACGTACACCAATAGTTAATAAAGATAATTTGGTGTTCTCAAAAAAATTCTTGGAAAAATAACAATTCTTTTTTTAACCATTATATTTCTAATTAATATGCATGTGTAAAAACTTTAAACGACATTCATTTTAAAACGGAGGGAGTTTAGTTTATGTAGTTTACAAGCATTATAAGCAACATACTCAATGACTATCTTGCTCATTTAATCAAGATAACATTTTGTTGGAACAATGTTTTAAAAAGTTTTTCATCCACTAAAGAAATTTTCGGGATGAGCCGCTTATTTGGTCGCTCTTTTTGAGTCTATTTGTTGCACTGTCCAAATTTACCCAAGTAGACTATTAACCATGTAGCCTCCAAGATAAAACAATTCAATCAAAATTGTATTGGATTTTATATTGCATTGTAGGAACCAACCGTTCTAGATATACACCATTTATATGGTACTTAGACTAGTCAATATGGCAAAAGATCACTCTTACTTTCGAAGGAACAGAAAGAAAAGATGAAGAGAAGAATAGGGGCAGAAAGAAAAGATGAAGAGTAGAATAGCACGTTAAGACAAGTTAAAGGGAGAAGGGAGAAAAATTCTTTGATAACTCAAAAGAGTTTTTGGTGTGAATACGTGTTTGAAGAGTTGACTTAGGGAGGCCAAAACCAAAAATTCGAAAAAAACAATTGATTAGATTTTGGGGTCCAGTTCTACGTTGTCATGTTGAGTGCGTCAACACCCATTTACAAATTTGTGTACCCTAAATGGTACACCCTTAAAAGTGATCCCTCCCCTATATAAACATTAGTGTTGTATGTAATCTACCCGGCGTGGGAAATAAGAATTTTTCAATTCACACATTCACACTTGTTCCAACACATCTCCATTATTTACAACATGATTCTCAGCAAATATCGACGATTGTGTCCATTAATTTAAAACCTTTGCAACGACAACTCTATAATCTGCAATTTAAAACCTTGTTATGTTTCTTTGAATGGATATTGCATGAAATAATGATAAGTTATTGTTTAATTTTTTAATAATATTATGGTCTCTTTTGATATAATATGTAGTTGTGCTAACTAACTCTTCAATGTAGGCATCTCAATCAACCAACATTTTTTAAAATTTGTTGACCTTGCAATTGATTTGGATTTGGATAATATAAGAGAAGCTTTAACGCTTTCGTACATACTAACCTTATGCAACCATCCAAATACTCTAGAAATTATTACACCGGTATGTGTCAATTAACCTAATTATACTTTAACCTTCATTATGTTATTATTTTTTTTATTGAATATACACATTAAAGAATGTCATTTTTTCATAGAATATGATGATTGAAATGTAATTGCATTTTATAGGTAGTGAAAGCTTCACATTACGGTGAAGCTTCCCTTGACTGCACTCTACCATGTTTACCACTTCCTAAGTCAACGTTTTGGGAGACACAAGAAGTGTGCTTTTGTGTACATGACGAGTTGAAATTTGTTACAATGAGGGGATTTATAGGCAAAGAGCAAGAAGTGAAATTTGTGCAACATTTGATTGCACAAGCCTTTGTGATGAAAAAGATGTATGTGATCTGTGGTTCAACAATTGTGGACGATGCAAAAGATTTATTGTCATTGCCAAGAGGTTCAAGTAATCTTGCCATCCTTTTGGAGTCTAAAAACAAGAATAGCCATATTGAGGACTTTAAAAAACTGTAACTACTCCAAATAAAATGTTGGAAACGTATTTACCTAGACATTCTATTGAAATTCTCAGTTTTTTTATTTATTTTTAATTAGTTTCAAGTCAATTGAAAGTTAGGAAGAAAAGAGTTTGTTTAATGTTAAATGAAAGTTGCTGCTTAGCCTGTATATTTGCAAATTTTATGCGCTAGTGTGATGTGGTTTTTGGGTGAAATGGAATTGGAGTATGCTCATATGTGTGAGGTGCCCCAAAAGTTTCATTGAAATTGAACTTCATTTGACAAACTGTTTGAATTTGATTTTTTTTGTTGGGGTATATGTATATAAATTTTGTTTTCCTTGATTGTTCAAAATGACCATAGTGACTGTTTAATAATATTTGAATGTGTAGAAGCGTATAGATTGATTCGAGCTATTTTTGGGCCAACATTTGAAGGATGTCTTTCTGGCTATTCGAGCTATAGTTTGCATATCTTTCTGTTCAAAAGTTGATTTTCAATTGTGAAGAGTTATGGAAGTGGCAATGATGGTAGAATTGTTGATTAAATTTGAGCATATTAAATTTAGTGTCAAACATTCTCCTTCCTTCCACCTCCATCTTTTTTGTTACAAATTTAGTGTCAATTGTCATTATTTTACATTACATAGTATTTTGTTAATGTAAATGTATTAGAAAATCATGTTCAATTAATAAAATGTAATGAATTATTAAATTGTGTTTACAATTTTAAATTAAGTTGTTTAAACATGTACAGTCCATATATATAATCTAAAACATGTATAATATGTTTCAAATTAAATAATCCGTCCATATATATATAATCTGAAACATGTCTAATATGTTTCAAATTAAATAATCCGAACTAGAGTAAAATGGTTCACTCGGAGGACGCAGGAGAAAATCACAAGATGGACAAATAATTTTACATATATTAGTCGTCAAACATTTGAGCCCACAAATATTATTTTCGATATCTAAAATCCACAATATCTTATTTTTCTCAACATTTTCTACCATTTTTTTCTTCATCTTTTTTGAAAGTGTCATTGAGATTGTGTATATTGTTTGAAGATACACATCCAAACATGCAAAATATAGTTCCCATTTACTTTGGAAAATTAATTTTATTTTTATTTCCTAATAGTTATGTTCATTTCAACTTGATGAGATACTGTTGAAGTGAACCATTGTGATAGAGACATGAAGAAATGCTAGTTAAAGATAATGCATTTCTAAAAATGATGAAAATAGTTGGATTATAACCATAAAGAAAGTAAAGACATTGTTTAAAAAACAATCAATTTTGTTTTCTCCTGCTTAAATGACACCTAAGTACATCGACATGAACCTTATTTATATGTCAAGGACAAATAAAAAATGCTACATCCAATGTGACAAGTGTATTACATGCAGCAATGCTTAACACTATTTGTCACTTTAAGCACATACAATTTTCATTTAAATCACATGCAACATGACTAAGTGTCATATCATGCAAAAAGACGAGGTGTCAAGTATAGGCCCCACTATGACGTGGTTTGGATCATTACTTGGATAATGTGCTTGTCTATTTGTTTTTCTATTCTGTTTATATATATATAGGGAAAACTGAACCATGAAGAAAGTAGAGACATTATTTTAAAAACACTCTATTTTATTTTCTCATGCTTAAATGACACTTAAGTACATGGACATGAACATTATTTATATGTGAAGAACACATAAAAAATGTTAAAAGCAATATGACAAGTGTATTACATGCAACAATCTTTAACATTATTTGTCACTTTAAGCACATACAATTTCTATTTAAATCACGTGCAACATGACTAGTGTCAAATCATGCAACAAGGCAAGGTGTCAAGTATAGGACCCACTATGGCATGGCTTGATCATTATTTGGATAAAGTATTTGGCTATTTGTTTTTATATTGTGTTTATATATAGGGAAAACCGAACCATAAAGAAAGTAGAGTCATTGTTTTAAAAACACTCGATTTTGTTTTCTCATGCTTAAATGAGAGTTAAGTACATGAACATGAACTTTATTTATATGTGAAGGACAAATAAAAAATGTTACAAGCAATATGACAAGTGTATTATATACATCAATCCTTAACATTATTTGTCACTTTAAGCACATACAATTTCCATTTAAATTACATGCAACATGACTAAGTGGCATATCATGCAACAAGGCAAGGTGTCAAGTATAGGCATCACTATGGCGTGGCATGGATCATTATTTGGATAAAGTGTTTGGCGATTTGTTTTTCTATTGTGTTTATATATGGGGGTGTTCAAAATCGAACTAATGCGACGGAAAACCGTATATTGAACCAACCCAGACAGAAGAGCACAATAAAAAAAATGTGTTTTGTTTCGATGTGTTCGGGCCAATTTTTCTCTCAACCGTACAATTAGGTTTGCGGTTTTTGTTTTTCCACACAAACCAAAATGAAATGTAAACTCGCTTAATTAGGAGTATTAAATTAGTAATTCATCCAAAACACTGCCTTGTTTTTGTTCTTCTTCTTTTTCCAATTAGTTTTATATGTACAATCTAATTGTTTTCAATCCATTAAAAAAAGTCTAAATTGTAATTGACTGTCTGTCCAACTCGACAACCTCTCTTCCATCGTCTCTCTCCCACCCAACAACTAATACAGTCAAAATTGTTAATTGTTGCAGCTAATATATTTAAAATTGTTGGCAATTTTTTTAAAATTATATGTTGTCTCCAAAAAAACCAAAGCAACCCGATTTGCATTGATTTGGCTCTTTTTTTTAATTGTCAATCGAACCAAACTAAACTGTATATTTTTATCTTGCCGTTCAAATAACTTTTAGCCTCAAAATCAATCAAATTGTAATGCGAACACCATAATATATACAAAAGGAGGTACTAATTAAAATATTTTTGAAAAAATAAAGTGATAAAAAATGGAAAATAAAATTAAAACTTGTTTTATTTACAATGTCCAATATTATTCCTACCGTGGTACAATTGTTCCTATTTAAACGAGGTTTAACTAATCAATGATTTTAATAGCATTATAAAAATGATAAAATTTTAAATACAATAGTTTAAATGAAGGGTATAATTGGACATAAAATTGGCTAAACCAAAATGTAGTATCCCCTTTTATATTATGTATATATAGATAAAACACAAAAAATTGTTCACTTCATTAATCTCTTATCGTTATCAAATAAAGTTAATATAAATTTTAGAAAATGAAAATAAAAAATATTTTCACAAAATAAGTAAACCTTTAATATTATTAATTTTTTACTCTTATTTCATAATGGATGTTAGGTGGGAAAGGTAACCTCTTACCTAAACTTGCCTATTGGCGAAGTTCACTCAGAGTATATATGGTTAGTTTACATCTAATCCCGACGAAGGAGATTATTAGTTTCACATAGACATGATAACCATACGATACATGAAAAATAGAAATAGTAGAATGTTCAAGATGATTTCTCAATATTTTCCACTTGTACTCACCCATTCTTGACCGCTCTTTATATATCTCTTTTCTGCCTTGAGAATGGAAAAATGGTATGAAACCAAATAAAGAGAGTGTCTTTCGTAATGATTTTGTAAGTGGGAAATCATTTAGTCACTCATCCAGACACTTAGTGGTTCAACTATATTTTGAAGCAATTGGCAAATGTTAAATCACATTTTTTTTATCTCCTTAAATTGATAAGTGTTGTCAAAATCATGTTCATCTCTTGCTGCCTCACAATTTTAGTTTATTCAGATGAGAAGATTCTTGATGCCTTAACCACCTTGCAACTTAGACTAGCCCGCAAAGCATGTTTGCTCGCCTCAAAAGGTTAATTTTTTTTTTGCTTAGATGCCTCACAAGCTGTCATGATCTGCCTTGCACTTTTGCATTATTGGATATTTGCAGTTGTATAAACCAAAAGCATATGGCAAGTAAAATGAAACCCAGGGCGGGCATGTTTGACTCTTCAGTTATCTATATAAGCTAAACATTGCAAGGGTTCAAATGTTTTACTAAGAAACGAAAATTAAGTGAGATTTGAAGATTGAAGGCGGTGATTTTCACCCTTGAAAGCCAGGTTGAAGATTTCTATTATCATATTTAGATGTATGATTTTCTAAACTCCTTTTCAATATCTCTTATTGTTGTGAGTAGCTAAATTTCAATAGATTAGAATGGTAGATTAACGTCTTTAGATCGACTTGAGCCAAGTAACTTATGAGTTCTAATTTATGCAATTAATATATATATATATATATATATATATATGATTATTTACTTATTCTTGTATTTAATATTTTTCTTTGTCTGGACAATATTGAATTGAACTTAAGAAACAAATCAATACTGACTCTAGGTTTCGTAACCGAATCTATAATAAGTGTTCACTAGATGTTCGTTCATTTTTTATTTAATTAGTTCACTTGAGAGATTCAGGCTTAGTATTAGATAAACGGGACCTTGAGTCAAAGAATTGGTCTTGACCTATTTTGTTAAATTATCGTGATCATATGGTAATCAATTGTTATGGTTAGAATATCTACTGCAAAGTAGTGGGAAAGAGGAGATTAGAAGATCCTAATCGTTTTTTATATATCATAAACAGTCTCCATAAATTTACTTTTGAATTTTCAAACCCAAATCCTATGCAAACCCCTTATTTTATCTCCTAAGTTAAACCATAATTGTTAAGTTTTTTTTGTTAGTAACAATCATTGTGGAGATAATCTTATTTATCACTATTATTGGTTGCGCAATTTTCACCACACTTGTCAAATATTTATCATTACGTACATAACAATAATCAAGAAAGTCTGTCTTAGTTTGTATTATGTTTGTTCTCTATTAGCCTTTCTCGTCTTTTTTAGATACTATGTTATGAGAACAAGAACTATATATACCCAGTTTTCAACCATCATCAATTGATCATTGCCTCACACATCATCCTCTGACCTAATTTTGAGCTATGGGGAAGATCGAACAAAATCTTTTTTCACGGATCAATTGTACTCTTTCTCCAAACATTGCACAAGGCACTTTTTGTATCGAAATAAAGTATGAACACTATTCAATACACATTGTTAATCATTCTCTTGTTGAGTTGAGACATTATGTATCATTATGTCTTTACATGCAATATATTTGATTCTCCGTTGCGCAAACTTACTACTCAATCAATAGAGAATGAGATGACTGTTTATTCGAAGTCCAACAATTCATGCTTCCATATAGTAACCAAGAGTGTTTTTTAACTCATATGCGCGAAATATTATTTAATTTTCTCTCGCATTTGACTATGTCACATAGTAAGAAAAAAGTAAGTAACGATTCCAAACATTTCTAATCATGTTTTTTGAAAGTAAACTTTCTATATCGTCAACGCACATTCAAACAAAAGCTGCAACTAACTATTTAAAATGCATTGCACATCACCCTCTTTTCACTGTATTTTCAAAATCACATAAAGGTACACAATTTTCAAATTTTCTACTATTATTGAAATATTCTATAATATGTATCTGCGATAACATTTTTAAAATTTCATCAATTGGTATAAAGCCACTAAAACATATAACCTAAGCAACAAAAACAATTGTGTTCATCTTTCATCATCGAAGGTGTCACAATTAAAATCATAAAACAAGGACATGATCTCTCATATAATTTTGTGTTTCATCATACTTAACAAAGAAATGATATTTGTATAATCATTTTTTAGACAACTTTTAGGATAACTTTTTATTCTCTCTTCTTTTAGAACAAAAAACAAGATAAAGAGGGAAGAGAGAGAAAGAAAGAGAGTATAATGTGAGTACGAAAGAGAAGTTCATCATAAAACTTGTCTATAAATAATTGTACAAATATCATTTTTCAACTCAATATATATCATAGGAGTATGGCAACCAACCAAGTTACCTTGACTCATTTATTTCTCAATAATGTAAATTATAATCTGCACGCTATTCTTCTTTAGGGCTCAACATACACATTGTTGATCATTTATTCATTTTCTTGTTGAGTTGAAATATTAAGTATCATTATGTCTTCATAGACAATATATCTGGTTCTCTGTAGCACACACTTACCACTCAATAAATAGAGAATAAGATCTCTTTTTCCTTTCTCAAACCCCAGTGGTCACAACTTTTCTTCTTTTTGATTTACTAAAGATGACTGATTTAGGGTCAATTTTGACCCATAATCACCCTATTGAATTGATTCTCTCTCTCTCTCTCTCTCTCTCTCTCTCTCTCTCTCTCTTAGTTAAATAAGTGATTTTTCACATATTTTCGGTTTTCTTTCATTTATTTTGTGATTTCGTTGTCTAGAACGACTTTCTTTATTTTGATTTTCCGTCTTTGTGCGGTGTGTTTTTGATTTCCCGTCTTAGTGCAGTGTTTATTTGATTCAGGTTGAGAGATTATCTTTTGATCAAGTGCAAATTCAATCAATGACTTTTGCGTCATCAACGTTGCAGATCCGAAAACATGAGTATTTCGGTGATTGAATATAGTCATATTTGCAGGCATATGTACTCTCCCTCTTTATGCTATTAACATGGATGTTGCGAGTTTGTTCACATATTTATCCTTTTTGTTTTTAGCGATTTTAAATTTGTATTGTATCGTTGTACTATATCCATTTGAATTAATGAATAAACATCGTTTATTTTTGTCAAAAAATAAAAATAAAATAGAGAATAAGATAACTATCTACTCGAAACCTGGAACAACTCACGCTTCTATATAATAACTACGTTTTTTTTTTGTTATCTCATATATGCGAGATAGTAATTAATTTTCTCTCGCATTTCACTATATCATATAATAAGGAAAAGGTAGGTCGCGAGATGTTTGGAAGTAAACTTTTCATATTAGTCACGGCAGTTCATACAAAAGTTGCAACTAATCGTTTTAAATGCATTGCACGTTACCCTCTTTTCACCGGTTTTTCAAACATACATTAACCTCAACCGCCAACATCACATCTATTATAAACTAATCATATTTTTCGCATAAAAATTCTTACGACATTTAATATTTTCAACGCAATTTAAACTAAGTCAATACATTGTACATAGCAAGTGTGTCAGGCTAAACAACACTACTGACACTGTCATCATAATTCTATCAATCTCATCGCCGATTAAAAATGTGTTTGATTCATAAAACGACGACCGTATGCCGCCATTGTTTCTTTGTGTAAAAAAGAGGGGAAAAAAAAATCCACCAAAGCTTCTTATTACACACTACTAGTTGTTTGACCCACTTCTACTTTGTAGAGAGAGAGTAGCCTTTGGATTTCGTGCCCAACTTCCGCACCCTCTCTCTATATTTTCTCATTCCTTTCATTTTCATTTCTCAGTTTCTCAGTTTTCAGTTTTCAGGGTTTTTCTCTATTCTTACTTCTCTGTTATTCTTACCTTCAAATTTCAATTTCTCTCATTTTTTTCTTCAATTTTGAAATTAATTTTCCCTCTCAATTCATTTTCACAGGGATCACACCGTTGCTGTTCCGATCACAGAGTCGTTTTTCCGCCGGAGATGGAATTCGTCGGGAAAATCGTTCAGAAATCGGTGGACGGTGGTGGAATACTCACCGGAACTGTCAAATCTCACAATTCTTCGTCAGGTTTGTTGGAGATCGTTTTCGAGGATGGTCATTGCGAGGAGATGGAAGTTTCTGAGGTGGTTTCGTTGCTGGAAATTCAACCGGAGGTGGTGAAAGTCAAAACTAGGGTTGGTCGGGAACCTAAAAAACGACACCGCACCTCGGAGACGACATCGTGTTCAGGTAGTGGTAGTGATAATTTGGTGGCGGGTAGTGAAATTAGCGGGATTTTGAATGGCGGTGATGAGTCTAGTGGCGGGAATGATGGGGATGTTGTGGGAAATGGGAATGGGAGTAGTGGGAGTGATGAAAAAGTAGGTAGTGAAAATAGGTTTGGTTTTGAAGAGATTTCAAATTTGAATGGGGGTGTTTCTGATATTAATTATAATGGAATTTGTGTTAAAGACGGTGTTGATTTGAATGGTAGTGTTAATTTGAATGATAATGGAATTCGTGTTAAAGATGGTGTTGATTTGAATGCTAGGGTTAATTTGAATGAGAATGAGGGTGTTTCTGATAATGATAATGGGATTTGTGTTAAGGATGATATTGATTTGAATGCTAGGGTTAATTTGAATGAGGATATGGATTTAAATGATGTGTGTGATTTGAATTTTGATAATGAGGGTGGTTTGGAGAGAAGAGAAGGTATTGATTTGAATTTGGATGTGAATGTTGATGAGGGTGTGAATTTGGATGCGAATTTGGGAGGGGAAATGTTACGGCGGGAATGTAAATTTGATTTGAATGTGGGTGTGTGTGAAGAAGTTAAGGAGGTTCAGGGTTGTGCTGAAGGAAATGGGCATTTTGTGGTAGATGGCGAGACGGGTCAGCTGCGAGAAGTCGGGTTAGATGTTGAGCATAGGTCTATGGAAGTTGATGGTGTTCGTGGTGATTTGGATTGTGTCTCTGATGCTGTCAAATCGGAGGAATTTCGTGTTTCGGTTGAGAATATAGCTGAAGATGCATCTTTGTGTTTCATTGAGGAAAAGGAAAGTCATGATGGCAAAGAAAATGCGGCGGCTATTGGCTCTCCTATGGTTCTGGATGGTTTATCTGGTGAAAATGTGGCCGCTATTGACTCTCCTATGGTTCTAGATGGTGTTTCTGTTAGGGATTGTGATTATGTTTCCTTGGAAGCTGGCGTTGCAGCAGTTGATGAATGCCAAGATGATCCAGGAAGTCCATGCAAACAAGAAAGTAGTCAGAGGAAGAGAAGGAAAGTCTCAAATAATCCAAAAGCCACCCCGGAAACGGCTTTGAGGAGGAGTTCTCGCCGGGTGTCAGCTAGAAAACAGGTGCAGGTGACCGATGATCCTCTGTCGTCCTTGGAAACCAGTGTAACAGAAGAAAAACCTTCAATGCCTGGAAGTGAGAAATACGAACAGTGCAATGTTCCTATTCTGAAGCTGCAATTACCCCCTTCTTCTCAAAATTTGCATTTAGATGACATTCCTGTTCTTGAATTTTTTTCTGTCTATGCTTATTTAACTTCATTCAGTACCTTGTTATTTTTGAGTCCATTTGAGTTGGAAGATTTTGTGGCTGCACTTAAGTCTGAAATCCCTAGTATATTACTTGACAACATTCATGTTTCTATTTTGCACACTCTGAGAAAGCATTTGGAATTCCTTTCCAGTGAGGGTTGCCAATCTGCATCCATTTGCCTGAGGTATATGTTATTTTAAATTTTCATTGATCATGCCTGTAATATGTTCTCCATTTTTATACTTTTCCTTCAATGCAGGAATCTTAACTGGGATTTCTTGGACCTTGTCACATGGCCCATGTTCATGGCCGAGTACCTTCTGATTCACAGTTCTGAATTTAAAATTAGTTTTGATGCTAACCTCTCAATGTTCGGAACTGACTACTACAAACAACCTGTCAATTTGAAGCTTGAGATTCTTCAGTACCTTTGTGATGATATGATTGAAACAGACACCATAAGGACAGAAATGAACAGAAGATCTTTGGTAATAGAGACCGGTATGGGTTTTGATCAGAATATTTATTTTGACACTGGTAAGAAAAAAAGAGCTGCAATGGATGTTTCTGGTGGCTCTTGCTTGACCGAGGAGATTGTGGATGACACAACTGACTTGAACAGTGATGAATGTTGCCTTTGCAAGATGGATGGAAATTTAATATGTTGTGATGGTTGCCCTGCTGCATTCCACTCAAGGTGTGTCGGGATTGCAGGTGACAGTCTTCCTGAAGGTGACTGGTATTGCCCTGAGTGTGCTATTGGCACACACCGGGCTTCGATGAAATCACGAAGATCACTTCGAGGAGCAGACTTGTTGGGGACAGATCCTCACGGCTGTCTTTATTTTGATAGCTGTGGTTACCTGTTAGTGTAAGTGTAGTTATGTGTTTTTTTTTTCCTGAATAAACTTGTGTTATAGTTCTTTTTGGCTCTAGTTTTCTGCTGTTGGCTTGCAAAACGTTTATTGCAAAGTTACAAAAAACTATGGGAAGTGACCTATAAATTTCAGTTGGAATGTTGGACTGCTCTGCAGCTTGTTCAATAGTTATTCCCAATATATCGGACAAGATTTATGCAAGGCATCTAGAAGATAACATGTTGATTTTCTGCTTTTTTTTTTGTCACATGCGTCTATTTGGTCATTCTTTTACATCACAAACAAACTCTACCCTAATATAGTTTTGTACCGTCAATGTGAAAAGTGTATAGCATGTCACATGTTGAAAGTGTCACCTAACCTGTTCTCTGCTTTGTCTAACATATTTATATGTATTAATTTTATTTCCTTGCTTAAACCTCTGCAGTTCTAACTCATCAGATGCGGGGTCCTTGTGCAATTACTACCATAGAAATGATATACATGTTGTAATTGAAGTTCTAAGGTCTATGGGTGCTTTATATGGAGACTTATTAATGACTATCTGCAAGCACTGGGATCTTCCGTCTGACTTAAATGCAGAGGCTAGTAGTTTGGCAGTCTTCAATCGAAGTTCCTGCAAGAACATGCGAATGACGGCGGAATATTATGCTACGCCTACATCTTTAGCACCTTTTACTTCTTCAGAACCATGTATGGGCAAGAATCTGGTTGATGATCACAAAAAGTTGAAGAAAAATTCAACTATTGACTGTTGTATTCAAGATGGCCAAGACTTTCCAAAAGGTGGGAACCAATTAGAGTCAACAATAGAAAGTCCTGGTATTGCCTCAAAAGGATCAGCTGATACCGCACAATTGAGATCAGGCATCGAGAGTATTCAGATGCACAGGCTATATGATTCCAATAGATCCATAGCTGTTAGCAGTACCGCTGGCAATGAGGATACATCACAGGCATCTTATGGGACCGACTACATAAACTATTACAGCCTTGCCAGGGTGCCCTCATTAGTTGCGCAGGAATTGATGCGTAAGTCACCTGAAAAGATCAATAAAAATATTGTGATGACTGAGGAAGATGTTGTTTCAGACCAAACAAAGTCCATTATGAAGAAGTCCAGCAACTTTTGTTGGCCAAGTATTCAAAACCTGAATGCAGCTGCCCAAATGGAAAAATGTGGGTGGTGCTTTTCTTGCAAGGTTGCAAATGATGGCAGAGATTGCTTGTACATTTCGGTGGTGAAACCTCTTGATGAAGTGTCTAAAAGTACTTCAGTTGAGCTTCAACCCAGGAAGATCCAGAATGGACATCTTCGAGCGATAATATGTCATATTTTCTCTCTTGAGGTTCGACTGCGGGGTCTTTTATTGGGTCCATGGTTGAATCTGCATCAAACAAATCTTTGGCATGAAGATCTTTTGAAGACATCCGATTTTCTTTCTGTCAAACGATTATTGCTTCTTGTAAGGATATACTCTTTCTCTCTCTCTGTCAATCATTTATTAAGACACCAAAAGTATGGTTATCTTGTTCCCAGCTTACAAGTTATGAAAACTCGTTTGACATAATTGGTCAGCTCATTTCTAAATTCTTTTTTCCTATTTAGAGTTGGTAGAAATTCAGTGAAAAGGAAAAGAAAAAAAATACCATTTTTATTTAAATATAGTTTTAACGTTGCACATGATGAGCGTGTGGTTGAGATTTGATCTTGGATTGTGCCAAAGATTTTATTCGGTTTCTATTTCTTGTACTATTTGTTAGTTGAAGGCATGTTTTTCTTTTTCCTACATAATATTTTTATAAATGAGTATATAAATGCAAAAGATAATGTCCTTGTGGAGGGGGAGGATCAGAAACACTCCTACAAAGAAGAAATAGTTAAGAAACGAGTCATTGTTTCAAAATGCAACAGAGTTGCCCATATCTTTGCATACCAGCAAGATAATATCCCTATTGACAAATATGAGCAAAGCACCACAGAGAAGAAATAAGCACAATCTGTCTGCACATTCCACAAAATTCCTGTTTCCTTTATCCTTCAAAATTATTGAAACTTATCATTGGAAACTGTTCCAAGGTTTAAGGTACACTAATAAGATAAGATCAAAGCTTATCATGTCTATATCATATCCCTCTCACCAACTCTTGTAATATATCCATCCTTATCCATCCTATCATGTCAATTAAACTGGGCCTACTCTTATTTCAACGTCTGACGTTATAATTATGAATTATGCAGTTGGAATCCAATTTGAGACATCGTGCACTTTCAGCCGATTGGTTAAAGCATGTGGATTCTGTGGGTACTATGGGATCAGCTACTCATATTGTGGTCAATTTATCACGAACATCCTCAAAGCATGGTGTTGGAAAGAAAAGGGCTAGACATTCGGATATTGAATCCAGTTCATCTTCAAAGACTACTGGTGGTTTGGTAATGTATTGGTCAAGAGGTGGTAGGCTTTCCCGAAAGTTGTTTAATTGGAAGGTCCTGCCTCGCTCCTTCGTTGCCAAAGCTGCTAGACAAGGTTTGCAAATTGTTCTCTTTAGTATATCACTAATGGTGGTTGTGTTATTTATCTTAATTATTATTTGAATTTATTTGGAAGTTTTAAATTCTGCAGCTGGGTTTACAAAGATACCAGGTATTTTATATCCTGAAAATTCAGACTTTGCAAAGAGAAGCAGATGTGTTGCCTGGCGAGCTGCTGTTGAGATGTCAACTAGTGTTGAGCAGTTGGCTTTACAGGTATGATTATATTACTCGCTGGGTGCTCTTGGCATCTGACTTTACCAGTGCTCGTGGTTTATTGATGCCCTCTTATACATTCTTTTAATGTTGTTATTTGATAATGATTATTGGAGGCATTTGGCATGTTTCTGTACTTTGAACATGAAAAGTTCAAAACTTTTTTATTACAATTACTTGTGTTAAATTCAGAATTTCTATGGCAATTACAATGTAAAGATATTAATTCTCGTGGGGAAAAATATGCATGTTTTAGTACCTTTCTGTTCAATGTTATTCTCTGGTTTTTATAATTGGTATGTGCTGATGAACTTATTGTCTTCTCTTGTAATCCTAGATAAACTATGCCACATTTTCAGGTTAGAGAACTCTATTCAAACATAAGGTGGCATGATATTGAGAATAGCCATCCTTTACATGTATTGGACAAGGAATCTAAAAAATCAGTCAGGCTATTCAAAAAAGCAATTGTACGCAGGAAGTGCACCGAAGGACAATCTGTGAAATACCTTCTTGATTTTGGGAAGAGAAGGGGTATTCCAGATGTTATTGTTAAACACGGTTCGCTGTTGGAGCAACCCTCAAGTGAGAGGAAAACATATTGGCTGAATGAGTCTTATGTTCCTTTGCATCTTGTAAAGAATTTTGAGGAAAAAAGAATTGTCCGCAAGTCCAATGATAAGAAACATGGAAAAATTCTTGAGATCGGTAGAGTAAAGAGGGCTCCTCAACAAAGGGGTTTTTCATATTTGTTTTCTAGAATGGAAAGATCTGAATATCATCAGTGTGGGCATTGCAACAAAGATGTCCCAATCAGGTATTTGCAGTATTTACTTATCTGGACAAGTGTTTTGAAGATTTCCTGTTTTGGTATTTTACCTTGTCCATGATATTTTTTGTTTTAATCTGGTAGAGGATTAAACTCATGTTTTCTTAGTTACCAATCAGATTCCTTTCTCTAGTAACCACATATTCTTTTACCAAATATCATTCCCAACTTTAAACCTAATATAAACTTAAGAGACCAAACATACAATTTAGCCTTCAAATTGGTTATTAGTGGTCTGTAAGAAATATATATTTGAAAAGTAAATGTCCTAGGATTATTATTATAACTCATTAAATGATTAATCTAATATTGTCATTTTATCAAGTATTACCTGCATATGTATGATGAAGATGGTATGTTCTTGTGCCAGTTTTCAATTAATGTTATGAGTATTACCTGCGTAGGGGTTGTTATTGTTAGGATGGTTTGGAGATTGATAGTGCAAGGCAGTAGAATGGTTAAAATTTCATGGATTGATTTGATACTTAATATTGCAAACCAGCTTTTTTAGTTTTTGATTTACCCCTACTTGGGCAAACCCCACAACCATTTAATATGTAGATATGTGGCATATTATATTCTAGCAACATCAACGTTTTGTTCGTATTAGGCTGAGTGGCTAGTTCAATCTTCATTGGTTGTGATAATATCTGTTTCTCCTGTGTACTGAATCAATAATTTGTTATTGTTGAAATCACGATAATTTAATAAATCAGATTGGAGAATTGAATGTCATCCTTTGTTATACTTTTGTTTCCACTTATGAATTCTCATTTTATCAATGTATATGCCTGGTTGTCTGTGGCCACTAAATACACCAATGAGAGATTTGAATTACTGAGTTATATATCTTTCTAAATTTTGTTTGTTACTTATCACAGGTGAAGGTTTAATGCACTGAGATATTTCTGCCTTATTAATTACTTAATTTGTTACTGATACATAAATTTTTTTTTTCTTTATTAAATTGACAGGGAAGCTGTGAGCTGCATTTATTGCAAAGGTGTGTTTTTGTCTTATATCTGTGTTTTTCTTGTTACACATCAGTTTCAATTTGCAGGTTGTGAATTGTTTTTACTGTCTTGTAGATATTTGTTATTCTTTTTCTATTATTCCATTTTCCGCCTATAACTTGTATTGTATCTCATCAATTCTGAAATTGTCATTTAAATATCTTATCATATGGATGCAGCACTGCTATGTTTTCCTGTCAATTTGTCTAATCTGTTTATGAAACCTTTTCAATGTTATATTGTTTAATCAGTAGGCAGCAGCGCTTAGTCAGAATTTTCATTGACATCACAGCATACCCTTCTAGAAGAGTTGATGTTTTAATATCTTTTATGATTGAAAATTCAATAGAAAGCAATACAAAAACACTGGTCAATTCCCTCAAAAAAAAAAACTGGTCAACAATTGAACATTGTATTAGTAAGTTAAATGCACGGGTTCATTTGATGCAACAAAGTCTGAAGTTTATCAAAACATGGCCTAACTAAGCAGTAAACCGATAAATACCAAGTATTATCCCACTAGATGGGGTCTAGCGCATAGATCGATCACAAATTAGTCTCTATAGAAACACTCCAGATTATAGGATGCTTATATGTGTGCAAGCTTATTTTTTCTTTTTATGAGTTGCATATTAACATGTGTTAGATATAGAACCTTTGATGTATTTCATCGAATAACTTAAGCTTAAGCTTTTGGGGTAATCGGTATTTCGGTCCTTGAAGCTCCCATCCTTCTTGAATCTCAAGAGAAAGCCAAGTTTAAGATCAAGTTTGGGTGGGCCTACACTTCACTGGTTACTGCATGAGGGGGTATGAGATATAAAACCATTCATATACTAACCTATCAGCATAAGCTTTTTAGAGCTAGTTCATGGAACACAATAAGACTATAGCATGTACATTGATTGGAACATATTTGAAAACTCAACAGATTGTAATTTTTTTGATTTGTGGCTGGAATAGAGGGATAATTACTGATTCATGATCAACTAAAAGGGAAAGGAAGAAAGGAGAGGAACACGGATATGAACGAAGGTTGTCAAGATTAAGGTTTTGACCAAGATCGGGAAGGAGTAGCAAGATTGCAACATGCAAAATGACAAGTAGGATAAAAAAATCCTACCTAAGTACTTGCGTATGACCGGGAGGGGGATAGCAAGATTGTAAAACGTAAGATTGTAGGATCCCACCAAGACACTAGTGTGTGTTTCATATCGTGCATACATTCTCAAGCTTAAAAATAGAACAACCGAGGTCACAACAAAACTACTCAAAGCTTCAATATAAAACAACCGAGTCCACAAAAGAAAATACTTAAAGTCTACGACAAATCACAAATGCAATATTGATGCAAATAAAAAAAAAAAACAGCCAAAACACAAAAACTGAGCAATTACCAATTAATAAAAAATTACCAATTAACCTGAGAAAAGTGCTGTCAGATGTGAGGCTTACTGCGAAAGTTTGACTTCAGAAAAACAAAAGGCTTACTGCGTGAGTGTGCGAGAGTGAGAGGCTGCATCGTTGCTTTAGGAGATCACACAACTAACAGATTGAGAGAGAGAGAGAGAGAGAGAGGCAGAGATAGTCTTGACTCGTGAGAGAGGATGAAGGTTGCAGTTGCACGACTCAGAGAGGCAGAGAAGGCCGCACGGCTCTGAGAATCAGAGAGAGGGGCAGAGATGGTTGTGAGAGGGAGACCACACAGTTCAAATGATGGAGTATTAAAAAAATAGGGTTTGTTCGTTGTTACCCAACCGGGTCGCGCATGACCCAGATAAATCCGAGCCCAGAAACATTAAGAATCACACACAATCGTGCGATTTCACAATCCAGAAATGATTTTGCTATGATCTCGCGTTGATCTTGCACAAAACAGGGATCTTGTACGTGATTCAGATTGGAGAGGCGAGTAGGATCCCAAAATCGTAAGATTTTACAATTTAATTCTAGATCTGGACAACCTTGATATGGGCAGTAAGATTGAGATAAAGAAACAATAGATAGTTTACTCAGACAGAGTTTAAGTTTATAATAAATTGCATTTTGTGGTTAAACGAGTCAAGATCCTATTCATTTTACACCCTCTCCATTTTTTCCATTACCAAAGTCTTGGAAGTATAAATGCAATAATGTGACATTTGGTGGGTCCAACACACGTCAAAACTGCGTGGCTCGAACCCGTGACTTTCGGTTTCAAGGCCTGTTGTTTTACCACTAGACCAAGCCTTCAGAGTTCACTTCAAATCTCTTCAAAACTACAGTAATGGAGAGGAAAAATGAAGAGGATCCTAACTCAAATTAAACACGCGACACTTTTTTAAGCTGAAATAAAATGGTAATAATTTAAACCTTGATACAATCTTAAAATGGTGTTCTTTTGCCGAACAGATGTTATCCATCAATTTTTTGGATTTCCGTCATTTATTGTTGAATTTTTGGAATTCGTAATTTTTTTTAAATGTCAAGGGACAACTATAACAAGAGCCTGATTTTTTAAGTGAAGGCACAAGGTTGGTTTTATTTCCCTAATATGTCATTTCATGCATGAACCTTTTTGAGCTTGAAGCATGCAAAATGCACAAACCTACTTTACTCTTTGTTACAAATTCAATGCATCTATGAAAAGGGGTGATGAGGATGGAACTTTCAAGTTTCAACTAATTGGCTGTAGAAGTTTTGATATCATGTGAATTAACAACTCTCCTCAAAGTTTGTGACATGAAGACCCAACATTGGTTGTATAGTTTAATGTAAATATTGAAAGTATTTTTTTTAACAAATATTGAAAGTAATTTATACAACAGCTAGAACATTTTCTCGATAGATGCTGTCTGCTATATGAATTAATAATGTCATCATGGTCTATTGTAAATCATAATTTGGGCCAAAGGCAAACCACTTAATTTTTTTGATCTACCCACTTGTTAATGCTTCTATGGGTTTCTTCCACACATTCTCAACCCATCTAAAATTACACCAAACCTTTTTTCACAACATTTGTTGTCCTGGTTGTCTTTTTATGCTTTAATTTCTAATCTTGTTTTGTGTGACTACTCATCCTTCCAAATGATGTTTTTGTATGTGGTAGGCCGCAAGTCTTATTGGCATTCATTTTAGCGATTGAGTCGCAAGATGCATGTCCATAGATCACTTGAGACATGTTCCATGCAAGGCATCTCTTGAGTGAGATTATTTGTACCAGCATGGCTTATTTTCTCAATTGGTGCATTCATCCTTATGCAATGGCCAAGTGCTTTTTTTCCCCGGTTTTATTGAATAACACCCATAAATGACTGAATGTGTCACGTGGTGCAGTGCAATGCACTTCATGTTCTTGGGCTTAATATTAGGTGGAAATGAGAGATTTGGATGATAGAAGTGTTAAATGGAAGCATCCATCTAATTAAGGAATTTAATATACTTAAAAAAATGGATGCTTAATTAATATAGAAATGAATTTAGCACCCATGTAACATGTTTTGTAACATTCAAAATTAGTGAATAGTGAGTGAAGTTATCTTACCTAGTAATTTCAAGATTACTAATTAAAGTTGTCTTATAATAATTGTTAATAGTCCCACATTAGATAAGTGGGGGCAATCCTGTCTTGCAAGCCGGTTTTGTAGGGGTTGAGTTAGGCTCAACCCAAAATTCGAATATGGTATTAAAGCCTATCTAAGTTCCATTGGGCCACCTGCTATCAGGCCACTTGGGTCACACTCTAGATGTCCAGTCTGGGTGTGAGGGGCAATCCTCAGTTTACAAGCCGGTTTTGTAGGGGGTGAGTTAGGCTCAACCCATAATTCTAATAATAATATACAGTAAACACTTCTCTTGGTCTTGGATAATCTTCAAAAGTAAAAACAAAGTAAATTTCACTAAGATTGGTTCAACTACTTCCTCCCTTCCCACATACCAAGTTACTGTTTCCAACTTCCAAGTACTTTTAAAAAATTATTCCAATTTGTAGGTTTTATTCAACTAAAATCAAGGTTGGAAATGAGTCAAGATGAGTGATCTAAGTTGGGGTCAAGCTCTATTCAATTTGAAACCATGTTCATTGGTTGGCCGCCCAAGTTTGGCTTAGTCGTTTGTTTCAGCTCACGAGTAGCTTGAGCTCAATGAACTAATATTGGGCATTGTATTATTTATCTAAAATAGTTTTGTTAAAAAGTAATCCATTTACGTAAAAAATGAAACCAAATTCTAATGTGTAATAGATTTGTTGTTGTTACTGTTATTGTTGTAATATTGTTGAGATCCCACATCAATTAATGATATGACCAAGGTGGCCTTTATAAGATGTGAAACAAATAATAATTTCACTATCTATTTCTTCGGTGTTTAATGTTCAGTTTTGTGTGTATTCTTAAGGATCTTCGCAAATTAGATACAAATCCATTATTTTTCATTGTGCAGTGATCTGAGTGTGTTGATAAGTTCTTTCTTAACTTCTTTAACTAGAGAAGTAGTCTGTGTATGTGTTGATAATTTTTGATTAATTTGGTATTTATTTTATGCCACTTCATTTCTGAAAGTTGGCTATTTTTCATGAACAGTATTTGAACTTCAATATCTGACAAACATTTATGATTTGTAGGACATTTCCACAAGAGGCATGCCAGGAAATCTGGTGGCACAAGAGCTGCTGAATGCACATATTCATGTCACAAATGCCAGGACGGGTTGCATGTGAAGACTAATACTAATAGAAGGAATGCTGACTCAAAACGGCAGAAGATTCAATCACAGAATGGTAAAAGTTCCCCTTTGGTTGGTAAATCAGTGAACCTTAAAGGCAACAAAAAGGCATCAAGTAAGGTGCCGCTGGTAATATCTCGAAATAATAAGAACATCCTACCAATTGTACCTCTTCGTCGTTCTACTAGGAAGGCCAAATCCTTATATCTGCACAAGCAAAAGATTGGAGGGCATAAAAAAGGAACACAAAGTAAAAAGAATGTAGGGCGTAAAAAAGGAAAGCAAGGTAAATCCAAGAAGGTGACTTCTCAAAGTTCCAAGGTAACTACTGGTCAACATAAAATGTTTGCAGCAACTCCGGCACGTAAGACAAGAACAAAACTTTTTAACTGTTACTGGCTTAAAGGTCTTCGGTTTTCTCAAAAGCCAAATGATGAACGTGTGATGCTTTTTAAAGAGAAAAAGCATATTATCTCTGATGTTCCTACTGGTGTGTTTGAATATCCTGAATGCCGCCTTCGCTGTGGAGATGTATCTACTTCAAATTATATTGCTTGTGAAATCTGTGAAGGTAACTACTTTTCTTACCTCATATTGGCGTTTCTTCCTTTTGTTATAGGGTGTGGGCGGGGAAAGGAAAATCTATTTTATGTTACAAGTAATGATATTTTAAATGTCAGTATACCACTTGAAATATGTTCTGTAAGCATTAGATGTTTTGTTTCTTTTGGTTGTTATGATAACTAAGCCTTTTGAACAAGTACTAGATTTTTTGAACATACCGTGCTATTATGCAGATTGGTTTCATGGGGATGCTTTTGGTCTCACTGTAGAGAATGCCAGACAACTTATTGGGTTTAGGTGCCATGCTTGTCGTGGTAGGATTGCTCCGATCTGTCCCCATGTAAAGAATAATGCTCCGTCTCCTGCTGACCCAATGCTGTAATTGAATGTGTGGAGGAATGATCTAATCGTGACCATTGAGGGAGGTATGTGTTGTCATTTGCTATTATGATTTGATATCTCATATAGTTATTAACATAGTCAAACTCACCAAATGCACAATAATAGGTGGTAGTTAAAATTGTTTTTTTGATAGGCAAAGGGTTAGGAAGTTTGTGGTTATTTATGTTAGTTTTCAAGATTTGAATCTTGGACTTCCTGCTCAAAACTACTTCATTGTCTCTTAGCACACCAATCTAACTATACCTACTTGGGATATTGAAATTAGGATCTTATCCAATATGTTCTTTTTATTTTATGGGTCTTGCTAACCAGTGCCCCCAGGGCAATGGTTAAGGAATCTATAAATAGAAAATTTTGTCTTGGAAATATAAGATGTTACTTTTGATCAAATAATGATTGCACAACTTTTTCATAAAAACTTACTCGTTTTTGATGCTTAACCGTTGCCCTTGGGGCACTGGTTAGCATTCACCTTATTTTATTTAGCCAAAAATTTAGTTCATGTTGTGAGTGCTTTGTAGATGTGTGGTGTGGTCCATTCCACTGTTATATTGTGCTGAAGTTATAGGGTTTTTGATAACGAAGAAAGGAAAAGATAGTAATGAGTTTGAATTGTGATTATGATTTTATATACTAAAAGACTAAACAATTACCTTTTTTTTTTATACTTGTTGAAGTTGTGGGATTTTAGATAAAAGGATACATATACTCCATGCAAAAGACTCGATGCTAATCTCTGTTTATAGGGATACATATACTCCATCCTAAATGAACAGGGAAATCAATAAGTAACGATAAGTAACAAATATGAAATTTAATCCCAATAGATAATCTAAGATACACTTAGATTGAAAACTAATCCTAGGAGATATACACCAAGATATTCTAGCATAATATTAGGATATTGAGAGATATTATTTTATATTCTAACCTAGGTAGTCAATCGCGGCGGGATCCCAAAGGAGCAATGCATCTCAGTAAAAACTGCGACGGGAATGCCAATCCCAGCCCACTTCTGGTTCACGGCCGCTCCAGGTGGGAGAGCAGGTTCCTGGTTCGCGTGCTCCTGTTCCTGGGTCCCACTCCAGGAAAATCACGATTTTGCCGTTAAAATTTGAACTGTTTGAAGGGCAATTTGGGTTTTTTGCACAACCCTAACCCTTTTCTCCTTTCCATTCTCTCTGTGTATCTGTCATTTTCAACCCTAAAACCCTTCTCTCTCTTCTCCTTTCCATCGTATCAGACATTCACACCTCCGCCGCCCTCCTTCACCTACACCCATGTTTGTTTTTGTTCTTCTCTGTTATTTCATTCATTACATGTTCTATGTTTGTTTATGTTTTTTTCCTTGATACATTGGAATCAGCTACTACTTGAATAGACATTAAAAGATACATTGAATCTCTAACTAGTAATTGTTTCAGCATATTTGACAAAAATACCTCTTTTGGTTCTTGAAGTTTGACAAAAATATCCGGTTTGTCTTTAAGTTTTTAATTTTCAAAGAGGTCCTTATTACCCTTTTAAGGACCTATTTGAAACTTAAAAATTTCAAATAGGTGCATTAAATTAACAGCTTAAAAGACATACTTGAAACTTAAAAAAACTTAAATGACCTATTGAAAACTTAAATGACTTATTTGAAACTTAACAAACTTAAAGGACTACCCCGGTATTTTTGTCAAACTTAAAGGATCGAAAGAGGTATTTTGCCTATTTTTTTATGGGTTAAATGGTGTTTACCCCGTGCCATTTGAGTGAGTTTTGGAAAAATTTGTATTTCAATCTTGTAATTTGAAGATATTTTTTTTTGGACCTTAATGGCATCAAGTTTCAAAATTTAAGGTACGTTCGCCCCTGTAATTTGAGCGAATTTTGGTTTATGCCCTGCCATATCATCTATTTTGTACAGCCAAAAGTCACAAAGGTTCAAAACCAAAGAATCTTCAAATTAAAACCAAAGAATCTTCAAATTACAAGGTTGGAATCTGAAGTTTTTTTTTATAGGGGTGTAAACCAAAACTCACCCTAATCGCAGGGGGGTAAACACCATTTTACCCTTTTTTTAGAGGATAGGATTATCATATCTTTTTTGTTCCCCTCTGTTTTTTATGCAATCTCCTCTGTTCTATCCAATCTATCCCTTACAATCCCGGTGATCCCGCTATCCCACTTTTGGGGTCGGCTGCTCCGCGCCGCTATCAGATATTGACTAACGAGATTCTAACAATACTAATAGTCTAATACTGGATTTTAAATCAGAATTAAATTATATAAGAAAACAAATCAATACATAAAGAAATATGAAGCTGATCCTAACTCCTAAGAGATATTGTCAGATATTTGCTCTAAGATACAACCCTGGTATTCTGAGAATTTTTTTATATATTGTTATACTTGCTCTATTTCTAAAGCTTATTAAGCTCTAACTATGCTTATTGTTACAAAATACATATAAACCATCAGCGATGAAAATATAATACCAGCTCCAAATAATTTGGCTGGAAAGATAATTCAGCAAGATGGTTGAAATGAAATGATTGTCAACCTGAAGTGATGGTTGAAATGTTGCATTATTGTATAACCAAGGAAGAAGAGACTTTTGCTTGAATGATCGTGAATGCTAATATCCTTGCATACAATTATACACTTTAGGAACTAAAACTTCAAATCTACCAAGAACAGGGCTTATACTTTATACCGTTTAGGAATGGTATAAAATAAAATAAATTGAAATTAATTTAGGCTGGTGTGCATGACAACCGTGGATACTTTCTTAACATGACTTTTTGGTGAATTGGAGATATTGTCATTAATACGGCTATTAATGCGAGGCTAGTATGACTGATGGCTAAACTAATTCGCAATCAAGGACATTGCCAGAAATAACCTGTGTGCAAATGAAAATTTGCTATATTTGTTTATCTTCATTTCGTTTCAGGTTTAATGATAACTTAAGTGCAAGATTCTTATATTTGTTTATCTTCATTGCAGGTTTAATGTTTTGCTTTGACAGGACGTGGTTGGACATCAGATGCCAGCTTGTAGGGTTATTTTTCTCCCTGCAAGGATATGGTGGAAAATGTTTATGCTGTTGTAAAAAAAACAAATTTTCTCAGTTCTATAGCTGTAAGAGAAAAGATTGCTTTACTGGCTTCTGCTCTGATGCTTTCTGTTTCAACCTTCTTGGCAAGAGAGAAGAATGAAGAAACTACAAGCATGATGGTGCAGAAAGGCTGAAGATAGTTGCAATCAGAACACAAATAGAATTCATACATCAATTCCATTCATCATTGTTATTCTAACCCATCAGCATTCATTGTTGCATTTTTTAATTTAGGGCTTTTCCCCCTCTTGACTGATTCCTCTCAAATCAACTTTTGAAGGAATCAGTAGATATAGTATTGCTTGGTAAGAGATAGGTTTTTGCTAGTCTGCCGTTTTTTAAATAGTGAACTTGAGGCAACAGGAGTTATAGGAATTACTTTGGATATTTCTTCTTTTTTTTTAAACAAGGAATTACTTTTTATGGCACTCACAATCGGGAATTATTTTGGTCTTTTTATGTTCAAACCTCACCCTCATCCTCACCCAAAATCGCACAGAGTTCTAACGGGTTGTGTTTTTACTGGTATGTGATCAAATTTCACAAGATGTGAAATGCATGATTGTTGCATTCGTAAGCTTCAATTAGGCACATATATTTTCAGTGGATTCTAAGGTGAGAGTGCAATTAAGTCCTTCACCAGTGGTCCACTTTTATATATCATCGGATTTATTTAAAGGTCTAGATGAGTTATAAAAACAACGAGAACACATATGTCTTTCCTCACAATCCTTGCTCTATTTACTCTACCTTCACTCTACCCCCAAATCCAGCCACTGCCGCTGGATCTTTGCTAAACAACCATCTACAATCCCGTCTCCAGCCACCTGTAGTATTTTACAAATTCCTTTAAATTGTTGCTTGTGCAGAAGTAATGTTTATGTTAAAACACTGGTGTGTATAAGAGTTAACAGAATTATTCAATTAACCCATTCATATGTTAATTCGTTTATTCAGAGACATTTATTAGGAGAGTTAGATTCACCAAGTCACCGTGTAAGTTGAAGAAAGAGGTTTCGAAGAGTCAACAAAAAAGGAGGAAGAAGAAGATTGGGAGGCACTTTAGTGCCTTTAAGGAGGGAAAGGCATGTGCCTTTGAACCAATAAAAAACTGCCACGTGGCAGTGCTTTGTTTTAAAAAAAAAAAGAGCAAAAAAACTGGATTGAAAGAGCAGGAAAGGGAGAACAGTTATCAAATTTGAGTCAACATTTCCGTCTTTTTTTGTTTTTAATCAAATTTGAGAATTGTTTATTAGGTTTTAGATGAAAAATTAGATAGGATGTTTAACGTGTTTTTGAGGTTTTAGATGAAAAATATGTTTTGGTTAGATTAATTTTTGGTTCCTATAAATATACATTTGCACGTGTAATAAAAGATTGAATAAGTTTTCGTCATTTTAAAATATATTTAGTATCGATTTTAATCTTTCAAAAATAAGATAGGATGTTTTTGTCCTCCTAATTTTTTTTTGTTTCGTTTTTGGTCTGATGGTTCAGTTTACATATCAATGTCGAGCCAATGCCCTTCTCATGTCCAAAAGATGTGTACAAGTTATGTCAATTTGTTATGTTCAACCATTGTACCCTTAAAAAAATGTCCAACCGTTGTATGTCTATATTATTATGTTCAATAAATGTCAAGGACATGTTAGCTTTATGTCTATTAGCGAAAAGATAGGTACTAATGTGTCCGTCTTTCCGCTCTTTTTATTGTGATAACGCGTGTAGATTATCAACGATGTTTTATAGAAATTTTGCGTGTAAATTACAAACGATATTTTATATAATGTTTTTAATAAAGATTAAAATTATAAGTATAGATATCTTTAGTAAAAAAAATATAGATATTTGTGACTTTTAAATGTAAAAAACTCAACAAATATTTTTCTTTTTCAATGACAATAATAATATAACAAATATAACAAAAATTCTTATCTTTTTAATAACACAAACAATATAACATTATTATACAAATATTTGTTCAAGGGTATAATTGGAATAACAAAAAAGTCAGTCTAAAATCTCCCGAACGGGTTTTTTTGGAAAAATCTTAGGTACAATTCCTTAGGTGCTTTTCGTATGGTTCTTAACTAAATTCACCTTGATTTCCTTAAATCCATAATTCTCTCAAAGTTTGTTATTTTCAAAAAAGTTATATTTTTAGTTAAGAACCATACGAAAAGCACCTAAGGAATTGTACCTAAGCTTTGTCCTTTTTTTTGTTGAAGGAAAGTGGTTGTTTTCTTTATATATAGTATAGATTAAAGGATAAACAACAAAACGGAATTTTTTGAGAGAACAAAACATCTTGTTTTATTTTTTAGAGACTAAAATCAAAATTTATTATACTTTTAGTGACGAAAGAGTAGTATCAACAATATTTACTCTAATACACATACTATCAACAATATTTTTGAGTTGAAATTTTAAATTATATATACATTTAGGGAGCCCTAGTATCGACCCCAAAGATAAAGGTCCACCGATGGACCTCATTAAATGACCTGCTACAACTTGGATATTAATATGTTAAACGGTGTTTGTTGTTATTGCTGAAGTTGTTGTTTTTATTAAAGCTTTTAGTGTTAAACGGTGTTTTTATTAGAACGAGGATGAATTCTATCTTTAATGATTTTTTGTGTATGATGCAGTTCTAACAAAAAGCATATCCACTATCCAAATTCATATCCAATTAGACACACTTCAAACAAAAACAGTGAATGTCTTCCATTCTTCTCTCATTTCATTTAGTTTTCATTTTAATTTTCGGAAAGAAAATTGTTTTTGCCGTGCTATCTTTTCCTATTTCCCAGATTTTCAGCCAACACAGTATCAAAAAACACACTCATACGCAATGACTTTTGGTTTAAAGGATAATGTTAAAGGAAAAAAAAATTAAAATAACAAACCATACTCGGTGATAACTTATCAGATCTAAGTAATCGATGACAACAACTATTGAAATAGACAAACAAGTAAGAAACCAAGTTCAGATGTATTAACTGGGCTTCTTTCTTTATAATTTTACACTCTTGCAGATCATGTTGTTTTGAATCACTTCTTCTTCCTCTAACTTACAAAAATTGATTGGTCGGAGGCAAAAAAATGGCACCCACTTCTTTTGTATTGAAGTGGTAATTGTTCTTTAGAAGAGAGTCAATTGCAGATTGATTTTGTTGGAGATATGTGTTGGTAGAAGAAGAAACTAAAATATAAAGAAAATAAGTTATTCAAATTTATGCCACCAAATATTTTAGTCATTTACCCAAAAATGATTGTCAGATGGTTACTGGCTATAGCGAGTCACACTGTGAGGTCCACAGTTGGTCCCTTAGTTTTAGGGTCCATATTAGGGGCTTCCATACATTTATTATATTATATAATAATGTATATCAATAATTTATTATTTTAATATGATCGTACAAGTTTACAAGTCAATTTTACTTGAGCAAAAATGGATTAGCTTAAACTCTCAATTCTGACAACCCTTCTATGTAGTCTTTAGTATTTTGTTAATATATAACACCGTAAAATTTCTTATAATTTTTAGGGTTAATATCTAAACTAGCGCCTATAGTTTGGGTGAAGTTTGTAAATAATCCCAATAAATAAAAAAAATATAGATTTCACCCCTGGATTCTTTATATTTTACAAAATCTAAAATAACTTTTCTTGAAAATTATAACTATTCATTTCAAAAAAATCATGAAGTCAAACAAACACAAAAGAGGGGATGTGTCGCTGACTTGAATGAATTAAAATATTAAAGAAGTGAAGGAGTTATATGTCCATTGTTCGAATCCTAGCAAAAAAATAAAAGAGAAAAAAGATAACATTTGTCGGTAAAAAAACACAAAATAACTTCTACTTTTTTAAATTAAACAATCTCTAAACCCCTCAAGTCTTAATAACCATATTCCAAAACAAGAATAATTCTTATATGACACAACTTTGAGTCAAGATCCTCTCCATTTATAACTTTTTTTTCATTTGTTGCAATTTGAAGAGAGATAGACAAAAAAAAATAAAATTGTGTCTATGTTTGAGGTTCAAACTCCGGCCACAAAAAAAAAAATCGAGAAAATCTTTTATGGACACAAACACAAATAAATCTTGTTAGACACATCCTCACATAAAATAAATTTTTTTAGAGAAAAAGTATTTAGTCATATCAATTGACATTATTCAATTTTATTATTTTTATTTTTTTATGATTTTGTATGTGTGTCCAAATATATTTATTTAGGGCTTATGTCCAAGTAAATATACCTTGATCAAATCATGTGTCTAAATCTTTAGATCACACAGGAATTGCTACGAAACAAAGGACTGTTCGAAAGAAAGAAAAAAAAAGAAAAAGACATGGTCACGCAATGCACGGAAATTAAACAGGGAAAAATAAAAAGTAAGGTTATTGACATATAACTAGCCGTTGCGTTTCTACCTTTTCTGCTGCCACAACGGCTAGTTAGTACGATCGTTTCATTTTAAATCAACCAAACCCTCTTCACAATTCATCATATTCTTCTTCACTTCCATATTTTCATTTCTTCTTCTTCTTTTTTCGGGTACCGATTGGATTCATTCATTATCGTTCGATTTTTATGGCTACCATCAATGGGAACACTGATGCTGCTCAACCGATTGTTCCTCCAACAAAACAACCTCTTCCTCCTCCTAAGTCCGTTGATTCCACCTCTGTTCTCAAAAGGTTTCTCATTCACATTTTATTAAATCTCTCTCTTTTTCTTGTTTTTGTTTCATGTCAATATATGTTTGCTTGTGTTTTTGCTTCATTACATTTTTATTATTATCATCATTGTTGTTGTCATTCTTAATAGCTGAATGTTACCTAATATCATCAATATAGAAAAATCGAATAAAATGCAATCATGTTTGAGTCATCAATTTCTATTAATTCAAACACAGACAGGAATGTGGTTATATTTACAATAATGTTATGCTGACATTCAAAGTGATACCGTCGACATTGTATATTAATATGATTGGTTGGATCTTTATTCCTTTGCCCAACACCTCGGGATGCGTGCATAGAAGAGGAGATGCATGACCCACATGATTGGTATATGGTGTCCCTGCAAAGTGCACCGACACCGTATACCATTCATGTGAGTTGTTCATTTCTGGTTTATGCATACATCCCAAGGTGCCATATAAGGGAATGAACAATCAACCGATGGTGATGCAATATCAATCTGAGCAGCAGCACAAGATTATTGTGATACCTTGTGTAGCTTAGTTTTGTTACATCCCATAATTTTCTTAAATTACTACAAGTGTCTATGTAAGCGTGTATCTGTTTATGTGTCACTGCTACATAGATCAATTGTGATACCTTGTGTAGCTTAGTTTTGTTAAATCAATAAGTTATCTATAATGATTTTTGAATATTCTTAATCAGTAGTTCAGTACTCCGAACACTAGTTAGCAGACCCTTGTTATTACTGTCATTTGTAACGGCATTTGATTTGATTTGATTTGATTTGATTCTAACACCTGCTTTGTTTGTGTTGGTCCAATTTGATCTGTGTGTTGAGCAGGTTGCAGTCTGAATTGATGTCATTGATGGTAAGAAGCTTATATCCGCTATCATTATTGTTTCTTTACAACAAAGAGTAAACTTTCTGAGGCAGCTTTTATTAGTGTTTTTTTAGAATCACAGTGACGCCTTAATTTTGTTGAGGTTAAAAGTTTTTGCCAAAATTACGGTGGCACATTGTGAATCTGAAAAACTATGTGAATCTAAACATGTATTAAGTAAAAGTGTGGATCAGTTGAAAAGTAGATATTAATGTTTTGCATTTTTGTGATTGATCTGTCAGATGAGTGGTGATTCTGGTATATCTGCTTTTCCTGAGGAAGACAACATATTCTTGTGGAAAGGAACAATAACAGGAAGCAAAGAGACAGTGTTTGAAGGCACAGATTACAAGTTGTCACTTTCTTTTCCTAATGATTATCCTTTTAAGGCTCCTAAAGTCAAGTTTGAAACTACCTGCTTCCATCCAAATGTTGATCTTCATGGCAATATATGCTTGGACATACTTCAGGTAATGTGAAATGATCTAAGGAACATTTTCATGAGCATTTGTTGTTGACATTGTTTTGGCTTGACATACTGATCTTATTTCTTTGTTTGTTTATAGGATAAATGGTCATCTGCTTATGATGTCAGAACAATTCTACTATCCATACAAAGTCTTCTTGGAGGTAGACACAATGATTGAAAATTTTCTGCACACATGAATTAATTATTTTCTGAATTTTGCATGCTGTTAACAAGTTTTTCAATATGCACATATATATGTGTGAAACTATTTTAGGCTTGCACAGTATACAAATTAGATTAGTGTATTCTTTGTACTTTTCCTAATTCTTTTTTTAACTTGTTAATAATGTAGAGCCAAACATTAGTTCACCACTAAATCCACAAGCAGCACAGCTTTGGAGCAATCAAGAAGGTAATAAACATATTTAATAGTCCTGCAATCATTATGAGTCTTGTGAATGGATATAATCTGTGAATCCCAAATATAGTTATAATGATTTTTGGTGATTTGTTATACAGATTACAGGAAGATGGTGGAGAAGTTGTACAAATCTCCAAGTGCTACTGCTTAGACCTTTGGAGGTCTATCATTCAAGTTGGAGAAAGGCTCTTTTCTGTCTGCTCTAGAGAAGAGAAATGATGAAAACCCATTTAGTTTTAGGTGATCCATTTACTTTTTATGTTCTACTGATGTGGTTCTGAAACCTTTTAACAAATCATTTTATGTTTTCTCTTCATATTGAAAGTTAAATTTATAATACATGATTTTTTGCCCTGGGACAGTGATTATAATTTTTCTGTTTAAACAAAATTTTGTCTCAATAGTTCACTCTGTTGGTCTCGATGACCGACGACCGTAATGTGAGTGTAAATTAAACTACTGAAATCCAAAAGAAATTGATTTTTACAGCACAGCGTTAACAATATAATGAACACTTATTTTAATGTGGAAAACCATAAAAAAATCGAGGGGAAAATATGGGGACAAACTTCGAAAAATATTCCACTATATCAAAGAATATTACTTCTCTCCACTCTCTCAGACACACAAGATATAAAACACAAGATATACAATATATAGTCTTTCCCATGCTTTTAGAATTTACCTTACACTTAATTTTTCTTCTCTCTCACACACTTCTACACAAAGTTATGTACCCAAAGTGTGAAACTTCTTCAACATATACTTAACTTTCAAAACCGTCTCCACCGCAAGCTAATGAAATCGTTGTAAAGATATGACATAGCTTATCTTTTGAAGGAAAAAATGCATCCATGCATTTATTGCATTGAAATTACTTAGCTGCACAATTTGCCATTGGCTGGACATAACCACACGGATTAGTTATTTAGTTAATGGCAAATTGAACATTCAGGTTTTTTCAATGTATTAAATGCAAATTCATTTTTCCTTCAAAGAGTATGTTATGCAATATCTTTCCAGTGCATAAGCTAGCTTGCATGCTCAAGATTTTGAAAGTTAAGCATATGGAGGTTTGACACTTGATGCATGACTTTCTTTGATGTGAAAGAAGTGCATAATTTTCAACTCTCCACCGGTTCATTCAACCGACTCAAATTAGTGTCCCACAATTCATTTGTTTTGACAAAAACTCGAGTTATGATCAATTTAACAACTTTACAAATTAGAACATTTTTAATGAGCCTATTGGTGACTTTCTTCAAACTTGGATGAATATTTTTTGTTTTTTTGACCAAAAACATGGATTAGTATTAAAATAGCTCTTAATGGTTAAAAGTACAGTTCTACCGAAAGCTGTTCATGATAAATCAGTTTTCAATTTCTGTTAAAATGTTGTTCAAAAAATTCATTAACCAATAGTTGCAACTTGAATAGTTATTAATGACATTCATGCTTTGTTCAATGGACGAATTTCTTACGAGCCCCCTCATTATTTCTTCATAAGTTCTTTGAAATGATAATGTGCCTGAGAGAGCATGTAGCAGAACCATCAACTAACTTGTTCAAAAAAATGAAAGCCCTGAGCAAAACGGGGCAATAGAGATACCATGTTGCAGGAAGACACCACTACTATTCAGGACCAGAAGTTTAGCATTTAGTGCATTACTAGCTCAACTAAGAAGCCTTTGACCATGTTGTCGTCCCTTATGAAAATCACCACAAGAAATACTATCCAAATATGAAATGAAGGAACCATCAACATTAACTTTTTTTGTTTTAGAGGGATCAAAACATTAACTTTAAACACTCCAGAAGGAGGCCTCTACAGGTGGAGTTTTAGAGATCTCACATTCAATTGAGTATGGTGAGAAGCCGCATTGGAGAGGGCATGACTCATATTTATCTGTCTAACATATGAGAGAATACAATCTTACTCCTATCCTTCAACATAGTCCAAACTAACACACTAAAGAAAAGGCAACATATGAGTTGTGTAGTACCAAAATACTAAGACTAAATAAGGTGTGTCACACTTGACTGATGTAGTTCTGCCAAGATACTAGTAACATCTTCACATTTCCTACATGATCCAGGGGCAGATAGACCCTTAGGACAGGCACTAGATACTCATTTGAAGCTAGGAGTAGGAGTGATAGGCATCAGCAATGTCCTCAAGATTCAAGAATTTCACAACTTGTGATCAACCTCTCTCTCTAGAATCACACATCATAACCATATCTAATGATCCAATAAGTGTTAGAAACAATTTGAGGTCAAGGTTTGGCGATCACCTTCTAAATTCCCGACGAACACTCTTGGATTGATTTAGGCTTAACAATAAATTTACAAGTTATCCCCTCAAAAAAAAATTACAACTCATTAAATAAAAAAATAATCTCTAGTCCTTAAAAAAAAAAAACTCTTATTAGTTAATAGTGTAAATAATTTGTTTTCCTTCATTTTCATCCAATTGACTACTGTAATTGGGTCATTTTTGTTCAAAACTATTAGTCAAAGTAAAAAATATATGTAAGGTGGCAGGTTACATATATATGTCAGAGTCTCATTGATGCCAAATTCACTCTTCCATTCTCGTCTTCTCTATGGTTACCCACCACCCTCATCTCCGTTGAAACACCCATTTGATATGTATAACGTGCCATTATTAATTATATATATTTTTATTTTGATTAATAGTTTTGGACTGAAATGACCGATTTGTGTTAAACATACATAATTTAAAGGGGTCAAATTGAATAATTTTACGGTTAAGCCACCCAACTTAACTTAAAAAACAAGTTAATAGATAATAAATGTAATTAAGCCTAAAGTTATATACAATATCCATATTTTTTTTTGTTACAATACAATATCCATATATAAATTGAAATAAAAAAAATCCATCTATAATTCTTTATTTTTTGAAGCCGTATACAATTCTAAAATCAATGTTGAATCAAATTTCATTAGATGTAATTATTGATTTTGACAGATAAATCTAAAATCAATGATAAAGATGATTTATAGATAATGTGAACTGTTAAATAAATGAGCAATATTATGAATTGAGCTATTTTTTTTTTTGTCAATTAGCGTAGTGGCTAAAAGAAATTCATCTTTTAAAATGTTATTATGAATATATAGTGGTGAACAGTGAGTCGGACGACACCGTTTGAGGACTTTTCTCTGATACAGTCGTCAAAACTAGAATCAAAGTTTTTCTTCGTTCCCCGCATCGACATAGACATTTGAATCAGAAGAAGGACGCAGCAAAGATGAGTCGGAACGACTCCAAATACTTCTCCACCACGAAGAAGGGTGAAATTCCTGAACTCAAAGAGGAGCTTAATTCCCAGTATAAGGTTCCTTTCCTTTTCCTCAGATCCCGATCCCCTTTCTCTCTTTTCGCAATTTCCATTTCTAGATCCGATCTGGATTCCGTCTTTACAATTCCTCGATGCGTACATCTTTTAATTACCGAACCAATTATGCGTACATCTGGATTCCTATTTCTGAATTTCATATTGTACTAAGAATTATGAATATTTGCATTTACAAAAGATGGTACAAACTAAGCTTTAGGTGGTTTAGGCATGTAGAGAAAAAACCGGTAGATTCTGTGGTAAGGAAAGCAGATCATATGGATGATAGTCAAATAACTAGAGGTTAGAAGAACTATTAAGAAGTATCCAGAGATTAATGAGATGGCCGTCGTTTGATCCATGTAGCCAGTCTCACTTAGTGGGATAAGACTTGATTGTTGTTGTATTAAGAATCTTTACATTATTATCGTGCTGCGATTTGTTGATGTTCTGATTAACAATTCATTATTATAATTCTTAAGAAAAAAACTCATTATTATAATAGTAATACATGTTTTGTTGTTTCTAATTTGTTAGATGTGTTTGTCTTACTTTTTATGGTAGTCACTCGCTTTCATTTTCTGTTGTCAAAGATTGTGTTTAAGATGTGTGGGTAGTTAAAATCTTTATTTGAATTGTAAAATCTCAAGATTTTGCTAGCCCTCGGCAATTATGAGTATATGCAGAATCCTATGTTGGCGAAATTGAGTGGAATCACCCCTTGTTAATTATTGAATCCTACATTCTACGATCTTTGAAATGTTTCTGCAATTATGCTTACAAATGAATTTGAATTTATATGAGTATTTGAAGTGTGATTTAAGGTTTTAACTATCTTAGATGTCAGCTATTTCAAGTGATTTAATGTTTTCTTTGTCTTACTAATGCTATTATATATGCATTTATGTGAATTTATATGCATATATATGAGTTTTATTAGTGTTACGGTTCTACGATTTACGATTTTATTTCCCCTTCCCGATTTTATGTTAAATCTCGATTTGACTACCTTGAGTCTGACTTCTATTTATTTTATGTTTTTCAGGATAAGAGAAAAGATGCAGTGAAAAAAGTAATTGCAGCTATGACGGTTGGAAAGGATGTGTCATCACTGTTTACAGATGTGGTAAATTGCATGCAAACAGAAAATTTGGAGCTGAAAAAGTTGGTATACTTGTATCTGATAAATTATGCAAAGAGCCAGCCGGACCTTGCTATACTTGCAGTAAATACATTTGTAAAGGTGAAAGCTCGAATGACCATTCTTTTGTCAGTATATTTTCCTTACTTTCATTCAGTGTCTTTTTGTATCATTTCTTTTTTTACTCTTTGCTATTGCTAATTTCTTGGATTTTGGTGTTCTCGAGACTACATAGTATATCCGTTTTCCCTTCCTATCTTGTTCTCCAAATTTATGTTTAGAATAACTTATAGTTGCCTTTCCCAACTCTTACTCATGGCAGTTGAATGTTGTATGACAAAATTTTCATTTTATGAAATGCTGCTCAGGATTCACAAGATCCAAATCCTTTAATTCGCGCCTTAGCTGTGCGAACAATGGGATGCATTCGTGTGGATAAAATTACCGAGTATCTATGTGATCCCCTTCAAAGATGTCTAAAGGTGCATACACAATTCGTTGATAATTTTCCCATGTCTACTTTTTAGTTTGAAATCACTATTTTTGATTTCTTATTGTGTTGATTCCGGTGACATTTGTATTTGGACTAACTATTTGTAACCTGTGCTTGTGTTTGATATATGTTGACAGGACGATGATCCATATGTTCGCAAGACAGCAGCCATTTGTGTTGCAAAGCTGTATGACATAAATGCAGAGTTAGTTGAGGACAGGGGTTTTTTGGAATCGCTGAAGGATTTGATATCTGACAATAATCCAATGGTTGTTGCTAATGCTGTTGCGGCACTCGCTGAAATTCAGGACAATAGCACTAGACCCATCTTTGAGATCACTAGTCATACACTATCAAAGCTCCTCACTGCATTAAATGAATGTACAGAGTAAGTCTTTGTTTTGAAATTTGAAATACTTTCAACTCTAGTTATAGTGCAACTCCGGTAGAAACTTGATTACATTCCAGGTATTTGAGTGATTTAGTTCTCCTCTCCTCTAAGATCCTCTCCAAAACTAATGATATCCCCTCTAATAAAACAGTGTTTATTGGTAGAACCTCTATTACATTCCAGGTATTTGAGTGACCTAGTTCTCTCCCTCTTTTAGATCCTCTCCAAAACTAATCATGTCCCCTCTAAGAAATTTTCCGTTTCTCTTGTTTATAACCTACCATCTCTCACTACCTAACCAACTAACTATTCAACTACTCCCCCCATTTGATACTGACTGTCACTCTAAGAAGATGATAAAAAAGCATATTATGTGTGATTTTATCTTTTCAATGTAACCTTAATTTTTCTTTTCAATTTTTCCCGTTTTTACCGTGCATTTATAACAATGACCAATACTCCATTAATTATAAGGACTATTTAGTAATTTTTTTCCACTTATCAAGTCATTTGTTGCTTTTCTTAAACCTTGTGAAAAACCTTAAACGACAGTCAATTTGAAATGGAGGGTGTAGCTAACAAAGGGAGTTACCTTACAATATTCTCTCCCTATACATTCACCCGGTCCTCAAGCTGAACAGCTTGTAGTTGCTTAAAACAAAACCCTGCTAGCTAGGGTCTCACTGTTTGAAATATTATAACCATGATACAAATGAAATACAATAATCTGCCTCTAAGATCAAGAGTGCAAATTGCCATAGTTGATTGTAGAATTTGATGCTATCCTTAACAGCTGATTTTCATGATGATTTTGACCTCTTTGGAGCAATATATTTTGATAAAACATCTTTGTAGAGATTGTATCTTAGAGAAATATATGTTAGTAGTAACTGAATATGCATCTTGATGACGATTTAAAACATAAAACCAAAAAATATCAAGTTATTTTGTCTAGTTGATTGTGCAGTATTGTAATTTTTTAGCCACTGTTTCAGCTGTCATCATCCTGTCTTTCCTTGTCCATCTTTTAACCTGTTGTTTCAATCAATCTAACACAACTTGGTTTCACTTACCAGATGGGGTCAAGTTTTTATACTGGACGCTCTTTCTAGATACAAGGCTGCTGATGCACGTGAGGCAGAAAACATTGTAGAAAGAGTTACCCCACGGTTACAGCATGCCAATTGTGCAGTTGTACTATCGGCTGTTAAGGTGATTCCACTGCCCTCACCTGTAACTTCTTATCTTGCAGACCATTTGTCAATATTAATGCATCGGTAATCACTAATCACATTCTGCCTGGTGTGCTAACCACAATTTATAATGACATGTAGATGATCCTTCAACAAATGGAACTCATCACCAGCACTGACGTGGTCCGGAATCTTTGCAAAAAGATGGCTCCTCCTCTTGTGACATTACTCTCAGCAGAACCTGAGATACAATATGTTGCCCTGCGAAATATCAATCTTATTGTACAAAGAAGGCCGACAATTCTTGCACATGAAATTAAGGTATTGATCTAAATTTTATTGTGAACTCGTCACTTAGTTATAAACAAACTAGGTCACCGGATTATAGGCCTCTTTTATTTTAGACGCCAAATGATTACGGGCCTCCTGTTCTATCTGTAGGTGTTCTTCTGCAAATACAATGATCCTATATATGTGAAAATGGAGAAATTAGAAATCATGATAAAACTTGCTTCAGACCGAAATATAGACCAGGTAAGCTTTACATTATACAGCTTTCAGTTCAATATTTTCCTCCCCTCTCCATTTTTTCATTTTTTTTTTGTGAATAAAAAATAATTTTGTTTTTCTTTCAAAAAAAATAATAATTTTGTTTTGTTAAAAGTGAGCTCCAGTGATTTTAGTGAACACTACACACTATGAAATGAATTGGTAAATCGATTGAAACAACTGAAAATAAATGAACATTTTTATTGAATGGTCAAAAAAAGAAGAGAGGCTTCTCCAACAAGGGTTTCCTTTCACAAAGGATTTCTGCATTCACACAAACTTTCTAATTCACATAATGAATATAATTTACTATTTTTCTCTAATGAGTATCCTCTACCTAGCAAAGTTCCATAACTAATTCTAACTATAACTCCCCTTTATTCATTATCCTAACAGGCTCACCTTTCTTTTATTAATTTGACACAGAACTGCTGTTTACTATGTGCATACATATTTAATATTTAATTTGCCAGAACAATTTTTCTCATGAAACTTTAAACCGTTGCAGCTATTCTATAAACAATTTTTCTCACCTTTTTTTAAATTTTTTTTTTTTGACCCATTGGTTACGACATTGGCAGGTTTTGTTGGAATTTAAGGAGTATGCTACGGAAGTTGATGTAGATTTTGTTAGAAAGGCTGTTCGTGCAATTGGTCGTTGTGCCATTAAATTAGAGAGAGCAGCTGAAAGATGCATTAGTGTTTTGCTAGAGCTGATCAAGATAAAAGTAAATTATGTGGTTCAAGAGGCAATCATTGTTATCAAAGACATATTTAGACGATACCCCAATACGTATTGTTATCTTTCCTCATCTTTTTTTTTTTTTGG
>Ga0228711_1000335_pt1 | contig 53286 bp, 35 predicted proteins | sample MedpolnodulmetaG_2_FD_177996 | JGI IMG/M metagenome (GOLD analysis project Ga0228711, IMG submission 177996) | Root nodule microbial communities from Medicago polymorpha collected in Santa Monica, California, United States - brown nodules | ecosystem: Host-associated > Plants > Roots > Nodule... | reverse complement strand
TATTATTATTATTATTATTATTATTATTATTATTATTATTATTATTATTATTATTATTATTATTATTATTATTATTATTATTATTATTATTATTATTATTATTATTATTATTATTATTATTATTATAGTTTTATGTAATAATATTTTTTAATCATGTTTTTCAAATATATTTTTATACTAATTTTTTTTCTTGAGAGTTTGTTCTCATATTGAGGATTGTCGAGTAACCTAATGGTTACTAAGTGTCACATTAGAGTGATTCGATCTACATTTGTTGATAGTGTCTTGTAAATTTCAGACTTTTTCCATTTATTTTACTAAATGTTTTAAGTAATTTTGTTAAGTTGTCTAGAACCACCAGTTTCGCTAAGTAACTTTTGTTGCATAGATTTGATTCAATCAAAAGTATAAAACTTTACTCTCTAATGTGTCTTTACAGGTTTCTATCCCAGATAGTTGGTTATGGCGCCCGAATACGGGTGATGGCTATACAGTTCGTGGTGTGTATCAAATGCTTATGCAGCAGGAGATGCACGATCATGATGCCGCTTCAGATGCGGTGTGGCATAAACATGTCCTGTTAAAGGTTTCTATCTGTGCATGGCGGCTCTTCTGCAATAGGCTGCCTACATAGCGTCGCGGTGTTATTCCCCTTGATGCTCAACTATGCGTCGCAAGGTGTGGCCAAAATGAAACAGCTGAACATCTAATAATACATTGTCCTACTTTTGGTTCTCTTTGACAACTTGTAAAATCTTGGCTAGGTGTGTATTCAGTGGATCATCTACATGTTATGGATCATTTTCAGCAGTTCATATATGCTTCAGGTGGACAGATTTCTCGTCGTTCATTCCTTCACTTGATTTGGCTTTGCTGTATTTGGGTTCTATGGAATGAAAGAAACCATCGGTTGTTTACTAATAAGGTTAAATCACCTGTGCAACTGATGGAAAAGGTAAAAATTACTACACTTTCGTGGTTGAAAGCTAAAACTGTATGCTTTCCTTTCGGTTACCATATGTGGTGGCAGCAACCCCTTATTTGTTTGGGGATTGGTTGACCGTTGTTTTCCTCTTTATTGATTTCAAGGATTGGATGTTATAATTTTGTTCTGCTTCTTTCAGCACTCCTTGTGCTAGAGAACATAATTTTTTTTTAATATATCTCATTTTGACTTGTTCAAAAAAAATCAAAAGTATAAAATAAAGCATCAAATTATTTATGCGATTTGTTATAGTTGGCCAAAAAACAAACACATATCATCTGGATAATAGTGTGTTAATTAGTAAGTTTTTTCATGTGCGTAATGGCGAAGTCAAAAGACATTCATTATTTGACAGACTTATTAGTAATGTTTGATCATTACGGTAAAAGCACTATATGCAGTTAATTCATCCAATCAAAAAATTATGAAGTAATAGTGTGTTTGGTATCTTGTTTGAGTCCTTTTTTTATGAAAATTTAAGCAAAAATATAATTAAGATTAAAATTGTCATCAACACCAACTTCAGTAATTTTATTAGGCACAAAAAAAAAATTACAGAGCGCATTATATAAATATTTAATCTTGCTAAGACGTTATAATTTCCACTATCATGGTGAAATTTTCTTTTAGTATTATCTTGCACAATTAGGTTTATAATTGTGCAAAGATAATACTTAGAAATGATCCTTTAATATGGCCATTTCATTGCAATAAAAAAAAAGACTGAAGAAAGAAAATACCTTAAAAGACAACGACAAATAAAAAATAGTAGGAAAATACATTTTGAACTAACAAATGTTCGGTCGTACTAGAAGATACATCAACCTACAGCGGACAAAGTCAATATAAATTGTGATTTTAAACAATTTTTAGCGAACCATTGTTCGATAAAAAGTTTTTTTCAACTTCTCTTTAAACAAATCAAAATGATATGGGTTTAATTTTAAAACGATGAATTCAATTTTCCTTTTAAATTTAATTATTATTAGAGCCAATTCGTATGACTTGTAACAATCTATAATTATTAAAATGTTTGAAAAATATAAATTTTGGTTCCAAGTTAAAGAATATTTTGACACTGCAAATTATTATGAGGATATTATGTTTACGGGAGAGATATTATCAAAGAACAAAATTGAGTGATGGGGAATTTGTTTTAATCAATTCAAATAGTTGCTATTAATATAGTAAATTTGGATTATCAATCAAGTTATTATATCAAACACAATCGAGTTAAGAAACTGATTCATGAATATCAAACTCAACACCCTCAAGAACTAGAGTTGTTGGGAGGGGGCTGAAAGGATCATCACATTACACTTATTTCTTATTAACAATATTAATGAAATAATACAGTAAAGTCGGACAAAAGATTGAGTCAATAGACTCAAAGCATATGGTTTGCAAAGTCATGGAGTCCATTTATGAGTTAAGGAATTTGTCTTGTTAGTGATGACACAATCTAATAAAGTAATTGCCTTATTTAGTGTTGAGATGCATATTATGGAGAGTTGTGAGTATTACAAGGTCATCGAGAGTAAATTTTATTCCTACTTGAATGTATCAATTTTATTTTATTTAATCAACAATGATACATGGTTCGAATCCTAACAAGGAAAAAAATACTAACATAACAACCGTTCCTTTTGGCCCTAAATATAAATAAGAAAATGTTCTTATTTTAGGTTTATGAAATAACTTATTTATCTAAGGGAGTATATACTAACATTTGTCAATAAGAAACAAAACAAAACTTAAAATAGGCTTGGCCATTACTCTATAGGACATCAATCATCGGCCTTCAGGTTGCCACCTTATGCTGACTAACACCCTTCCAGTTAAGGAACTTCTAGGGGAACCAAATCCTAACACCCTTCCAGTTAATGATGTAAAGGCTAGGCTATACTCTTCGGTACAATAAGAATCAACTGGTTTTTTGTGAGAAGGAATTATGCCTAAACAGCATTATTAAGGTCAACTCTGAAGTTGAGTCCTGTATGGCCAACATGCTAAAAAGGCGTTGAAGAGTAATTAGAGACTCAGACAGTAGTTTGAAATGGTGCTTTGTAAAAACTATTGGAGTTTTGTCTATTCTTGGGTGATTGTTTCAAATATTCTAAATACAATTCCATGAATATATAGGTAGAGAATGAGGATTTTTTCATATATTTTGTTCTTCAGAGATATCTCAGTAACATTTATTTCTATTACATGTGGTAAAAATTCTAACGGTCAGAATTTTCATTAAACCCTTTGCTAAAAATTTAAAATTCTATAAAATAATTTCAATCCCCAAAAGGAGTATTTTAACAAAGACTACATATCTTTCGTGAAGCAAATCTATGTGGTTTTACCCTGGGTCTGCCCATTTGTTATGGAGGGATTCCTCTGGCACTTGTGCCAGTAGTGGTTGTTTGTAAATAACTTACATAATCTCACTAAGTTAATATTCAATAAAAACAGTAGGTATATTCTCACATATGAAACATGAATCTTGTTATTTAGCAACAATAAAGTTTGCACTACTTATTTGGACAAGCATATAACTAGCAACAAAGGTACTTTTTGGTAGAAATTGGGACAGAGTGATATACAAAGAGATTAGACAACCATATTTCAACAAATATTTTAGCAGCATTATCGTTGACATTTCGTGCCAGTTTATAGACAATGTTGTTAGGGCTATAATATTCTTCAATTTTCAGAAAGCCACTAAGCATGAACATTCTATTCATTGGATCTAATCTAATGATCTATTCAGTAAAAATAATATTTTATTGTTTTTATTTCTTGTTTACGTTAACAATTATAAAAATATCACAATTTTGATTTTATTTCTTATTCTTAAATATTTATTTAGAAAACAATGAAAACGTCAAAATATGTAGTTTTCATCACTTCCTTCATAAATATTTGTAAATAGGAAATAGAATAAAAATAATGATTTTTTTGTAATTGTTAACAAGAACAGAAAAGAAAACAGAAAATATTTTGTTAAACACAGATGCTCCTTCCAACTTCTCTTGCTTTAGGCAGTAAGTTTCTTCTTACACTTGTTCTGCTTTAGGTTAAGTAGAAAATCTGTAAAGACGTGCTCGTAGTCTGGCATTTTTCCATACCCTGCATTCGGAAAAACCGTAAAACAAAAAGTTAAGAAACAACAAACTTTGATTTCTGTCAGAGACCATGGAATGCAGATAAGTTATACTTACCAGGAAAGTAATTGATATCAATGACATAAAACACATCCTTCGTCCCATATTCACGAATCATATCTACGTTGAACAAGCGAAGTCCCTATAGACAGCATTGCAATTCAGTATTAGTAAATCATCACCTAGGAAAGAAATATGGTTGCAAAAGTAGAGCAAATAAATGCAATACCAATCTATGACGAAGCTCTTTGGCAAGCCTCTCCAACAAAGGTCTTGGTGGGTGTTCTGAAACAAAAGTGTCACAGTAAGTTGAAATGTTTCATCTTATGGTGGTGGTGGGAAAGGGGGATTTTTTTTGGAATCTCACCGGCAATACTAGGATCAAGATCAGCATCATCTGCAGAAGCTGCTGCACATGAAACTCTTGGAAAACGGTATACACCTGCGACTTTTGATAGCTCGCGTTTACTGATATTAGGAAGAGAGAAACGCCTCACAACCTTTATGTATTCCCCAACAATATAAATCTTAAAGAGAAGACCACCTGCAATGTCCCAAATAAAAAAGGAAAACAAGATTTTAGATAAAAATGTTAAATAACACACAGAATGATTGCGGTCTATGAATCAGATCACACACCATGATTGACAAACTCTTGTAGAACCAGTGGAGGTTCAAGCTCTGAAAGAGAGAACTCGTCATAAGCAAGAAATAGTTCATGCGACTTTGCACTGCCATCCACAACTAGAGGTTTTGCAACTGAAAATTTGAAAGGAAAAAAAGGGTAAATATTCTTTAAAAACATTTCAGTACACATAAAAGAGATGACAATATATTTGAAACAACCCAATCAGGATAATCAGAAGATTCAGAACAACCATGAAAATTCACAAGTCAACTAACTAAATAGTAAACCAATCTTTGGCTAATAAAACAACATTGAAACAGAATATCCGAATGATACAAACAAGGTTCTTTTAAGTTCATTCAACTATTCTGAGCCAGTGTTGTGTCAATAGCAGGTCACGGAAAATAGCAGTTTGTTCAAATTTCGCTGCATAACAGCCCTATAGCGCCGTTAATCCGCTATAGCTGCTATTTGACAACATTTTGTACAAATGGCATATCGTGGAACAATAGCGATTTGTTCAAATTTCGCTGTGCTGTAGTGCTGCTATCACCGCTATTTAGCAACACTGTTGTCAGCTACAGTCATTCGGAACCAATCAATGCCGCAGAAAGTGCCAATAGCTAGTATATAATATAGTAAGTAATAACCTATTAACCAGATATATTCTAGTCTAGAGATAATGACACATAAAATAAAAATAATCAAAGATACACACCTAACGGCAACTTCAACCCAGCTTTGGTGACTTCATAAGGAATAGTAGATGGATCTTTGTCTATTGTAATAACTAGCTGACGAGGGATGCCAACCTTGCCTATAAAACAACAGTAGTTAAGTGAGCATAGCAAAAACTTAGTTCACCATGCGATACATAATCAACTTGAAAAAATGAAAAAAGGCGATAACTATTTACATTCCAAAAAGTACAAAAATAGTTGAGCAAGTGATCCAATACAAGAGCAAGATGTACGCTAATGATTGTAATACTTTTTAATATAATAAAGATTCATGTAAAATCCTAAAATTTTCAGGGGAGATTGGAGAATTGCAAAATTAATTTTTGTATGAACTATATAGCAAACAACTTACCATTGCACTCAGATAAGTTTAGATCCACCACATCTTGAAGCATGGATTGGCGGTTGTGTAAATGTTGAATTGCATCAGGAGGATCAAGAACGAATACATCGGGATGTTTTTGCCTGAAATCCTTCAATAATGAAAAAGGGGAAAAAAGTCCAATCAGCTCCATCAAAATACAAACTTCATGGAGAATTTGGAAAGCATGAAGCAATCACTAATTAGTAATTACATATTTTCGGTGAATATTTGGAAGAAAGGTTAAGTAATAAAACCAATATTGTAATTTATCTATTCATGGAACTATTCAGGAGGCAGAAAAAATAAAAGATAAAACTTCATAAAAAGTCAAATTTCTGAAGAGGTTTACCAGATTCCTCGTGTACCTAATGTATTATTAAACCAGCTGTCAGAAGTTAGTCATCCCTCCGATGCAGCTTTCATTATATCTATCTATAAAATAACCAGACACGGTTGCATTTGGTATATAACATTATTGGCTTCTAGTCCTAACCTATAAGCTCAGCCAGCCTTATTATTGTGATAGTCGCTATCAAAAGTTTTAAAAAAAAAATAAAAAATATTCAACTAAGAAAAAAATAGACCAAAAGACAGACAATAATTCGTTCCTTGGGCAACAAACTCCACCAATGCCTAACCAAATTATTTAGATTAACCACAAAAATAAATCCTCACTTGTTTGAATACTTGGTTTGGGGGACTGATTTCAACTATCTGATCATGATTCATGATGAGGAGAGCAAGAACTCTGCAAATTATGACAGAAGTTGTGTAGTATCCAGAAGATGTGGTTGTCCGGCCAATCACCTCCATGTCATACTCAACTCCCAAACTAATAATACTAACGATTTCATACAATACCATGAATGTTATAAAAGAAGAAAAAGAGACATTAAAACAATACAAAAGATTACAAGTACAATGTGAAAGTAGGCTGAAGTGAGTGGAGTTTACAAACCTCAATAATCTCTCGCCATTCCTCGCCTAACAACTGGAAAGAACAAATAGACAGTCAAGTTATAATATAAGAGAAGATAGAAACATAAGTAGTTCTTGAGATTCTAATAGTGTTGTAACAGTGAGCCACAAATTCAGCAAAACCATAAATGAAACCTTTTTTAAAAAAAAAAACAGATATCTACAGAGAATTTCAAACATTAATAATGATAAAAACTATGAAAGAATGTCACATTCACAAACCTTATGCAAGACAATGTCAAATGGACCTTGTTCTGACAGTGGCTTGTTTAGATCAATGTTAACAAAGTATATCCCCTTGCTCCTGCATTACACATAATTTTTAAGCATTCAGGTACAGTGATGTATTCAACCATCAAAACTTTGAACCATGTATTCAACCAAGGAAGTGGCCAGGTAAAACTCCCCCAACAGTGGTAACTCCAAACATTGAACCGATAAAAATATAGCTTAAGTTCGAATCAACTTCTACTGTGATCAACCACTGTTGAGTGTTAATAATTTTTGTTTATATTACATATATGAGACACAATATCAAACAAGAGCACAAAAGGCGCAAACCTTGACTATCCAAATCAATATTGTCAACTATGGATTGCGGAAATAGAGGTCTGTTCAAATTTCTCCATGCAAAAATGCTATAGAGGTCTGTACTAAATAGAGTATCGCTAATGATAGTAATTAATTCAAATTCCACAACACTATTAGGCTACAGCACAGATGGTTTGGGTTCGCACGAAAACCTTGTCGCTAAATGAGAGCATAAATGATTGCGGAAATATTCGCTATTCAACAACACTAAATCATATCAAATCAAAAAATCAAGAGTCAAGACTAACTCTCTTCACACTTTTACTTGATTCTTCCATGTAAGTTTTTAAAGTAATCATGTGAATTTTAACTAACTTTTATATTGTTCATAATGATCAAGATTTGTTCCTCTGATTCTCATAAAAAATTACCATCTCACAAAGACAAATTGTATTTCCTTGAAATTTTAAATCCCGGTATCTTTCTTATGAACAATGTATGAGTTTTGACCTTGGATTCTTAATATGGACAACTCCAAAGGATGGGCATAAATTTTGGAATATTCTTATTTAAAATATTACTCCAAAAGACAATAACAAGATTACCAAGAAACAAACCAATTTGGTATGTTTACAAGAAATCTAAAAGTGTCGGTTACGAATGGAGCTCAGGGATCATCACATTGAGCTACAGACACACGATATATCAGTCATCTCACTTATATGTTGTTATACCCGACTTTTTCATCAAAACTGACATTGATATACCGACAAAAAGTAACAACAAAAGAACCAAAAAAGAAAAACAGAGTTTACAATGGTATTAAGCAATGTTCAAAATTGTTCCAGCAAATAATACACTACACAGAAAAAGACACTACGTGTGAGTGAGCATGAACCCCACCACTAAAAAAAATCACTTTAAAACATAAAAAGTAAAACGTGAAACACATGAAAATGATCAAGAAAAAGAAAACGAACAAAAAGAAAATCATTAGTTGGTAAATAGTAAAAATTGTACCTTGCAAGAGAAATGAAATTTGGCTGAAGAAAACTTTTCTTCTTCTTCGCAGTTAAAGCATACCCAACAACAATTTTCTGACCCAAAAACGGTGTCGTACCCACCTCAGATTTCTCCATCACTTCTTCTTCTTCTTCTTCGCTTGAGATTTCCCCGTTTAGTCTCATACCGAAAATACCCCTGATTCTAAGATCAAATCTTTTTGATCGATTCTTCTTAAATTTCAATATTGAAATGAAATTTATCAATCGCGGAACCGATTATGAAAATTGAAAATGATGGGTATTTTTTGTTGTGAGTGATGAAATTGGTGTAATGTGTGTGTGTAATTTATAATGGTTTTATAGAAAAGAAGAGGAATTAGGAATATTCAGTTTGCAGAGAGAAAGAAAAAGTGTAGATTGGGATTTTTTTTGGTTAAAGAATGAAAAACATGAAATGAAATCACATAAGTATATATAATATCATCATCACATGCAAACTACTGTACTCTTATCCTTTTTTTTCTCAATTTTACCCTTTACTATATTTTATTTCATTTGTTTATTTATTATTTATTTTGTTGTTTTGCTTATCTATTATAATTCCATTCCATCATTTCCATGCAAGTCAAAAGACTCATACTTTATACACAACTTTTGTCAAAAATAAACTTTATATTATTCATACCTGCTCTGTGGGGTTGGTAATGCTATGCATTAAAGTGATAGTATTTATCTTATCTAGTACTGAAATATCTGTCCTTTTAAGCAATAAATATTTCTTCTTAAAAATGTGACATATGTAATATAGTAATATACTCTTCCAATAACAATTCCTATCATAACAAGAAAAAGGTGTATTTTTTTATTCATCTAATAACGGGTGGTGTATTATATATATGTGTTATAGATCATATATATTAATTAATTAAAAAATGAGTTTCTTCCTATAATAAGTATCGGAAGAATTAAACTCGATTTCAATAAAAATTTCTTCTTCTTTTTTTGTAGTAGAGTTTCTTACAAGTGGGCCTAAAAAGAAAATTGAATTTATTTAATTAATGATAGAGCTATTTCTGGCGAAAGTTTTCATCCCAAAAGACATATGACCTCTAATTGGTGTGTTGATTGGGTAGAATAGTTGCACAATGCTACAGTTGCCGAGACATAGCGTGAGTTTGGTTTTACGTTAACAGGTTTTTCGGTGCGATTTTGCCGTGATTTCTAGAAGTTTCAAATATTAACTTCTACGGTAACGTGGTTTTTTACCGTGATTTCCATCAAACTCTATACCAACAGAGACATAGAGAGACAAAATTTATTGCTAGATCTAACTGTCTTCATAGATGCTGCAAACCGTAAGGGATCCAAGTCCAATTGGTCAATAATGCAGTAATATTGTGGCATGTTCTCAATATGTATTTGTGGTGTTGTTTTAGTGTGACAATAAGCATTTCCTTTTATTATCTCAATATATAAGTTTTAATTAAAGAAAAACACTTTGTTGAAATTTCAACTCCCACTACAGATATTTGCATCATGGTGGGTAGGGCATTTGATACCTCATGTGCAGATACATATAATTTCTTCCGTATAGCTTTTGGTTGTGTAGTACTTTGCATTATCACTATCATAGTTATAAGTGGCCAAATAAATCAAGCATACTTTTAAAGATCGGTATCATTTCAACTTACATGATGAAGCTTCACAGTAAATGTCATGTCCAAATGGTCATTGCCTTTACCTTTGCCCCCAACTGACAACGCATAATTAAGTGGGCAACTAATGTATTGTCCAAAGAATTTAAATTGACATTTATTTTAGTCAAAGTCCATTTTGATTCAATTGTCAAAAAAGCCCATTTTAATTCATATGCCAACAGTGAAGGAATATTTGCATAGTAGACTGAGAATATGCTTAGGGTTAGACCAAGCAAATGCGTGATTTGGGGGCCAAACTGTTACATTACCCATCACAAATTGACATTAGAACTTAGAAGAGTGTATAGGACAGTTATTAGTCAAATTAGTGATGTTGAACCATCCAACTTAACGGCCTAATTGACATGTGATAGCCTCCCTTAACTAAATATATGTGTGCTAAATGAAATTAAAGATACCTTTTGCAACGCATCTTGATATTAATTTGCAAGATGCCAAATATTCACATCCAATCTGGTGGAAATCAACTTTCGTTGAAATATATCATGCGACGCAAGAGGTATATATGTATGATGTGACGTAAATGATAGATATTTGAATCATTAAACAATTTGGTTTACCAACACACAAAAAATGTACTAAACTAAATTTTTACATCAAAAGTAATTAATGTCATGAACACTGCCAATAATTTACAAGCTCAGTTTTCAGTCATGGTAAAATTGGAACATCAAATGCACAGTTCATGGTTCATTATATAGAAGCATCAATGGGAACAATATTCGTCACATGTTCCAAAATTTTCCTTTAATTTTAATTAATCAGTTGACTTATCTAGCTTGAGATTCTATCATCCACTTTGTCTGGGATTTCTTATGTCCATTTGCACCTTGTTCTTTGGTTTATTTATTGACTTGAACTTAAAATAGTAATATACTATACTGTTGCAAATCATGTGACCTCAGTTCAGCAGTCTACTCCATTATTAAAGTATAAAATTTGTCCTTTGGATGGACTTAAATCCATTGTGACCTTATATGAGTCCAATGAGCTGTACTGACTAAAACAAATTCAAAACCTGCTCTGAATAGTTAATAATTCCTCTTCTTTGAATTATTATTTGTCGTTTATGTCCACTGAGAGGCAATGAATTATAGCTGAGAATCGGGCAAGGAGCACCTTGATACATATTTTTGGACTCGACGATGCGTTAAGAGTAAGAGTTTGGTTTTATGAGGATGGTTGTAACTTGGTGACAATGTCATTTTAATTATTAACTGATAATATTTTCTCTGTTTAAAAAAAAAATGCTCGAGTTAAATATGATACTAGTTTGTTTAAGGTACTTAATATAAAAATTAATCAAAAATAATAATTGTATTTAGAATTTTTTTTTTTTTTGAGAGAATTGTATTGAGAGTTATTATTTTAGAAAATAAGAATAAAAATTGTAATAATTAAATAATTTTTATTTTGAAAGTATTATAAAAATATTGAAAGGATCGGAAGAATTTATATAAGCCTTTTAAACCATCCTCTCAAAATGTATATAATGACGTTCTTGATAAAGTTTCAAAAAGGTTAGATACTTGGAAAAGAAATATCTTGAATAAAGCCGGACGAGTTATACCATGCAACAATAATTCTCGGTTATACCATGCAACTTCACTATTTTCTTACTTATGTTTGCAACAGGTTAGATAAGATGGCAAGGAGTTTCCTTTGGGGGGCGATGGGCTCTCTCGAACTCAGAATCATGTTAATTGGAATATGGTTACAACTCTTAAACGCTTTAATGGCCTAGGTATTCGTGAAGCTAGACTTACTAATTTACCTCTATTTGGTAAGTCAATGTGGAACTTGCTTCATAATAAAGATAAACTGTGGGTGAAAGTTCTTTCCCATAAATACATGGGCAACACGTCTTTGTGGATGAATAAGAAACATAATAAACTTTTAATCACTTGGTGCGATATTCAACATGTCTTTACAAATTTTGTTGCAGGGTATTGTCTTCGTGTAGGCTTCGCAGACTCATCGATTTGGAATATTTACTGGACACAACTCAATCCTCTCTGTCAATTAGTCTCATTTGTTAACATCAGTGATTCAATTATGTGTTTAAAGGATGTGTGAGAGGATGGTAGGTGGAACTTGCAAGGTCTTGTCACTATGATACCAACTGATATTGTTCATTATATTCATAAGCTTCCAGCTCCTAAAACTTGGATGTACAACTTCAATATGCGTGGACTTGGAGGCATGCAAAGAAAGGTGAATATACTTGCTCGAGTGGATACCACTGGCTTCTTCAACAAAATAGAGATTGAAATGTGAATTGTAACGTGAATTGGCTTTGGTGCCTTAAAGTACCAGCAAAACTCCAACACTTTTTATGGCTTTGTTTTCATAATGTTTTCCCTATTAATGCCCATCGGCATCATTGCAACATGGTAGCTTCTCCAAGCTGCACTCGTTGCTCTTCACCCACAGAGGATATTTTTTATTGTTTACGTGATTGCCCGCACTCTAGGGAGTTTTGGTTCCGCTTGAATATGAAGCGTTATAATAATCATTTCTTTGTATTTGATGTCAAGCTTTGGCTTCATGGGATGACAAAGGGTACCTCCTATATTTTGTTTGTTACATGAGTATGGTATGCTTGGTGTTGGAGAAACGATGCTATTTTTGAGGATCAACATCGACGTATTCAAGATGTGGTGCGAAAGACCATTTTGTTACATGACGAATACATTTTTTTACTATGTCAAGCTTGATTTGGACTCACACTCATCGTGCCTCTTAGTTCATTGGATCCCCCTCCAGAAGGTACACTCAAACTCAATATTGATGGTAGCTATCTAGAAGATTTTGGTTGTTTAGGTGTTGGTGGTGTTGTTCGCAACCACGATGGAGATTGGATCGCTAGTTTTTCTCACTATAAAGCTGGAGGTGATGTGTTATTAGAAGAGTTATGTGTTATCTAGATAGGTCTTGATTTTTGTAGTAAAAAAGGTTATGTCAATATTGTTTGTGAGAGTGATTGTTTGGAAGCAGTTGACATGATTATTGCTGGTTGTGATTATACCTTGCACGCTTATGCTTATGACATCCCTCATATTAAAGATGTTTTGCATGGTAATGGAAATACAACATTGGTGCATGTTCTTAGAAAACAAAATATGTGTGCAAATTTTATGGCTAAGGAAGGATCACATGCAAGGTGCTCGACTTACTGGAATAGCCCTCCGTCTGGCATGGAATCTCTCATCCTCCAATTCATTCTTGAGTTCCCCTATATAATGGAGAATTATGAAATCTTATTAAGTTGGTGGACTATCCTTCCTTCTTCTTTTTTCTTTCCTCCTTGCTTTTTCTCAAGGCATCTTCACATCCCATCTCCTTCCTTTTTTCTTTCGTCATTCCTCATTCACAATACATTTATTGATTGACACTTGTAAAAATTGTCTTGAAAGACATCTAAGATAAGATGAGTTTTTTCTAATTAAATATATTTAAGATAAGATTAAGATTATTAAGATTAACATAAAACTAAAATTAAGATTATGACAAGATAAATATACATTTATACTTTTTATTAAGACCGTTCCTGTAAAATTGGAGACCTGACTCTTATTATAAAGATAGGCCTCTAATACAAAAAATACATTTTTTTAAAAAGAAAAAAAAGTTATAATGTTTGTTTCACTTTATTTTTTGAGAGAATAATTACAGTATTTCTTATTAAAGCATTGTTATTTTGTTCGACAAATATGTGCAAAAAATCACAAGTATTCTAAAAAAATATTATATTGTATTTTATTTGTAAACATGTAGGAAATAAAAAAACAAAATCATGAGTCCTGAGAGTTGAACCAAAGACCACAAAGATACCCCTGCCATGATGTACCACTACACCACTTCAAATTCGTAAATATTCTAACGCTAGTTGAATATATTATATTGACTATTACTTTTCCAGCCTTATGATATTCCCTCGCGCCCTATGAAATTTTCAAAAATGTCCATGGGTTTTCGGATTATAAATCCGAAAACATCCGAGTTGTGTTCGAATTTTATAATTCGAAATATGCTTATGTATAATCAGCAATCAGATCTCTCCCATTTGAGCAGTTTTGAATTTTGCTTTTAAAAACAACCAAAAAATAAAGTAAAAAATGATAAAAATATGTAAAATAAGATCATAAAAATACCACAAAAAATTTTAAAAATCAAATAAAATTAATGCAAATTTTTCTCAGAATATGAAAAAATTTTAAAAAAATGAAAATGAGTCTAAACGATGAAATTTTAGATTTTAAGGGATGGAGTCCCACAAAAAGTCCCTTCTAAGGGAGTCTTGATCCTTGATTTTTTTTCCTGATTTTCTGGGGAAGTTTCGGACCAATTTGATCAAGTAGCCCAAAAATCGCATTTTTGACTGAGAACGACTAATAGAAGGATGAGAGTTAGGAAGATAACATGGTCCTTAAACTGGTTATCCATGTTACAAACAAACTCAGAATTTATGTTGATACAGTTCAGATTATATAATCCGAACTGTTTTTCCCTAAAAAAGAGTGTTCAGGGGGTGTTCGGATTCTATGATCCGAAAAAAAAAAGCAAGGAACACGCCCTATTTTTTGAGGTTTTCATATTATAAAATTCGAATTGGTAAAAAACTCATTTTTTCACCCAATAACAAAGAAAAAACTCAGTTCGGATTCTAAAATCCGAAAATCTCAAGGACATTTTCGAAAAAATATATGGTGCGTGAGAAATGAGTAGGGTGACAAAAGTAATAGTATATTATGTTTTACATGTAATATATGCACACAAAAATCTGGGACCTCAAGTTTTGGAAGCCCGACTCTATAGAGCTATTTACACCTCTCCAAAAACGGCCCTGTTTTTTATTGGTCAAATGCATCTTGCCATTCTATTTTGTTTTTTCTGGTGAACATCTTGCCATTCTTTAAACTTAACATTTATAACAATTTAATCCTTGAGATTTTTTGGTAACAAACTAATACTTCAAATAATAAAATTTTATCCTACATACATGGGAGAGAACTAATTTTCAATCCGTTATGACTTATGATAAGAGTGATATAAACAGATTACAAGAAATTAGCTTAAATGCTCCCAAAGAACATATCCTAATTTCCATCCATTTTTCAAGTCACTCAAACTTACAATGAATCCTATGTGTTTTTTTTATCGTTTCTCTAATGAGATCTCACTATCCAAAGTGTTTGTGAAGTGTTTCCCAATCCAAAAACCTCTCCCTAAAGACCATCAAAACCTAAAGTTACCTCCTTTAGTTTTATAAGATTCTATCTCTTCCAGCCACTCAAAAAAATGAAAAAAAAGCCTTATATAATGTTCAAACCCAGTCAAAATTGCGCCACAACTTGTCTAGATCGTGCCACGATTTGGAGCTTGTACACGGTATTCTATTAAATTTGATCCTTGAAATTGCGCCACGATTTGCTCCCTTCGTGCCACAAAAACAAAGTGTGAACCAAAACCTTCCATTTTGAACCAAAATCGCGTCGCGATTTTTGACGAACGTCGACATCAATTTTGAACCAATTTCAACAATTAAATATTTAAGTGTCTTAATCTTTTTACTGTAGGCGAAGAATATGATTCAACAACTTGTCCTAAATATTTTTATTATAAAGCCTAAATGTTTATTACAAGAGTCTTGTGTTAGTTTACACATTATCAACTATATGACAAGTAGATTGCCGCATTTTTTTTGGTTAAGTAATTTAATGGCTGGAGTTCACGCATATTAAACGTAGAGAAGTGAGGTGTTAGAGTTCTAACTTCGATCCCTACATATATTATATACAATGTCTCTACCAACTGAGATAAACTTGCGAGACAAAATGCGACATCCTTTTGGTAATGGTTCAACAACGTAAGAAAAAGAAAATAATTGTAAAGTATTCATGGAATGACAACTTTGTTCCCAATCCTTTCTTTTAAAAGCTAGACTCGATGAGCTAGCATGTTTGCCTTAATCCCTTGCATTTTCCCCTCCTGAGCATGTAATTATTGCTAATCTAATCTTCCAACCACACACTTAATCACAGCCGTTGATTCAAACTCGATTTTCAAACTCATCACTTTCTCTCTCATACAAAAACGTCATAATGACAATTGAAAACGGTGCTAATCATACTCATTTTCCATCCCTAATACGTAATTATTGTTAATCAACGCAGTCAACCACTCCATTTATCTCAGTCGTAGATCTCATAACCTTTCATGTATTAATGTTAATCAACTCAGTCAACCACCCCTACATCTCAGCCGTAGATCTCTTGACCTTCCATGAGATTTGAAAGCTCAATTAAAACTTAAGACTATAGAGATGCATGATTTCAGCCCTAAATCAAAACAGACTTTCAATTCCCTCTATGTCATAAATGTTGGTGCGCCTGGTATGCTTAAAAATGGGCTTTCAATAATGATCGAGTAAACACATAAAATGCAAGTCAACTTGTATGCATTTCAGGAAAACTAACCAATAATATCATTTAATTATTCTTTGTCTGCTTTTAATATCGTTTAATCATATCAAAATAGATGTGATTAACTAATTAAATGATATTATTGGCAATTTAATACTCATGCCAATATAAAAGATGTCTTTTTATTGAGTCACGTTAATTGTGCAAAATAGGAGTATTGTTAGTATATACAAAGTCATCTCAATTAATACATTTGGTGAAGAAAAAAGTAATGATATTTATTGAACTTAATGATATTTCATAAAGAATAAAAGGAAAATTACCATGTAGTTGTTGTTAATCGAATGTGTTAAATTTTGACTTGTATGCTCATGATGGTTAACAAGTCAAATTTCAAATATTTATGAAACTTAATGATGTTTCATTGTGAATAAAAGAAACTTATTGCTCATACAAAATAGAAGAGGTTAGTAATGTTAATTGAATAAAAGAAAAAAGTAATGAGCTTTATGGAACATAATGATATTTCATGAAGAATAAAAGAAAAATTAACACGCAGGTATTGCTAATCGATTTTGAAATTGCCATTCATCCATGTTACAAGTCAAATTTCAAATATTAATTAAACTTAATGATATTTCATTGTGAATAAAAGAAACTTATTGCTCATTATTGCTAATCGAAAATTCAGGTCATGAATAGATGATAAAGTAGTAAACCAATGTCCACGCCAAAATGTCAACTATTGGTATTTATGATTGACACTAACAACTTTTGGAATTGGAAACGTCATAATGCATTACAAAGCATTATGCAATAGTTGCTTTTATGCCTGCAATGAATAGTAATTACTACCAAAGAAGACTATTGTCATTCACATTTAAAAGTTTCAAATTCAACTTACCAATTACCTATATAAATACCACTTAGTTGTGAGAATACAACTATTATGTTCTTTTAGCAAAAATAGTTGTTTCTTTCAATTGCTAAGATGACAAACATTTTCACCCCCATTTCAGCCGTGATAGGTGGGAAGAAGGATTTGAAGTTGATTGTACGTGTGGCCCATGTATGGCTGATCCGTGATAACGAAAATCCAGACGATATCATCTTCATGAACATGATATTGGTTGATGAGAAGGTATATTATATAAACTTCATGTATAACCACGAACACTAATTCAATTTGCCACTACGATTACATATATTCTGGTTTATGTTAATGACATGTTATTTTTGTTTAGCAAGGACGGATCCATGACACTCTTTGTAAATACCTGGTGTCAACGATTCAAAGAATGGTTGAAGAAGGATGAATATATAAGTTAGAGAATGTCATGGTAGGATTTAACCAGGGGAATTACAAACTCTTGCCACACAAATACAAACTTAACATGATGGGAAATGCGAGATTTACTAAGGTGAATGCAAGCAATGTGCCTCAGAACGTGTGTGATTTCATGTCTTTCAAAGACATTTTGATCTCTCCGGAAGAGGACGTAGTTGCTAGTATGAAATCCTACCTTTTAGTTATACGATTTTTTTTTCTTTTCTGTTTATGTAAATGATAGTGCAATTTTTTTTGTTGTAGATGTCATTGGTCATATAGTCGAGAAAGATAGTGTAAGAGAAACCGAGAAGGGAAAATTTGTACTTGAAGCAAAAACTATATCTGGAAGTAACATCGGCGAAAAAGTTTTCATACCCAGGTTATCTCCTTCACCATCTGATGTTAAAATTCCTTTCAAATTTCAAAGAAGGCAATTTCCAATATCTGTTTCATTTGCCATGACAATCAACAAGAGTCAAGGGCAATCACTTAAAAAAGTTGGAATTTATTTGCCGAGTCCTGTGTTCTTGCATGGTAAGTTGTACGTTGCAATTTCCAAAGTCACTTCAAAACAAGGTTTGAAAATACTAATCGTTGATGGAGATGGAGAGAACACTAATACGATCTCAAATGTTGTTTATCACGAAGTCTTTCGTAATGTATCTTGATGGTTAATGTTCAAACCTTTTTATTTTATATGCTACCATTTCATTCTGTTGCTATTGTTGTCTTACAAGGGAACGTATCTTTAAATTGTTATAAAACCTCTATTAGCTATATATGTTTATATTTTTGGAACTGATATGATTAATTTTTACGTGGTATGAGTCCAAGAGTCAAGTTTTTTTATAAGGACCACAATTACTTTATTTTTTTACAATACCCCTTTTGTAAAAAATAAATAAAAAATGAAAACCCTAAATCTAATACACTAAAACTCAGTAGCGTCATCATCTTTCCCATTGTCAGAACACGCAACTAGTGCTGAACTCATCTCCGCCGTCAAAATCAAAATTGACCGCAAAACGCCGACGCCGTTAGATTCAGTTCGAAACTCATCCAGGTTCTGCTTTTTCTCAATTTCACTTTTCCGATTTTCCAACGCGATTTGATTAACAACATAGCTTACCTTTTCGGTTTGATTAATCACACAGGTTTTCAATCATGGCGGAGGAAAATTCTCATTCAGAAATTTTGTCACAAGAAAATGAAACTCAAGAGGTTCCACCAACTCTTGTAGAAGAAGGAGTCGCTGAGCTTTCTCTATCACCGGAAAAAGAAGATGGAACCAAAGGTAGTAATTATGTTATTTATTCATGATCTTTATAGCTTAATTAATCGAATATATGTATCATATGCAAATGAATTATTATGTTATCAATATTACTAACTTTCAATTTGACACGCTGATAATTGTGCGCTTATAATTATGTTATGATTTATCTCTTCCACATGCATCATAACTGGCAGCTGTGTCAATTGCGGATCACGCAAATAGCGGTCTGTTCAAATTTTAATAGTGGCGCTATAGCGCTACTGCATAGCAAAATTTGAACAAACCGATATTCAATTATAGCGACAACTGTTGTGTAGCAGAATTTGAACAAACCGCTATTGTGTGATCTGCAGTTGACGACAATGCATGTAATTAAAAAACTAAAGTAATAGTAAGTAACGACCCTGATTTAAACATTTCATTTCACCTAGTTTAACACATTTTCTCTCATGTTATAAATCAAACTATACGCCATGAGGTAGGTCCTAAATATTAGGATAATGCTTTTTCCGTAGGAACTTTGAATCAACAACTTATTTGAGTGAACTGATTATAGACACCTATTCCTCTTGTGATATATGGAAGCAAGTGGGGCTTCAAATACATGGCACGGCTTGTATTTAAATTTTAAGTTTTCCTTCACGACACTATCAAATTGAAATACTTATAGACTTACATTTAAATTTTAGGGAATTGAGCTAATAAATTACAGTATCATATATTTATGTGTGTGTGTGTGTATGTGTAAGGGGAACAAAAGCATATGCTGGTTTAATCTTGACGCATATTATGAAGGTTGGGTGAGATTTCATTCAGTTATACAACATTAATGTTTTGCGTACCCTATTATTCTGACACATTCATGCTAGTTATTTACACGTGTTTGGTTCAAGAGAAAGTGATGCGAGAGAAGCAGGCGAGAGAGGTTTATGTGAGAAATGGAATACTTCTTTTGTTCGTAGGATCAGTGAAATAAGGAAGGGATTGACTTGTGTGGGGCCCATGGTTTTTTATTTTCTTTGCTGATGTGCGAAGAAATGCATAGAGAAGCAATTTTATCGTTTCTTCGACATATACTCTCTTCGCTCATGTGCTAATTTAGTTGTTTCAGCATTAATTATACTGATCACATAGTAATAATTGCTCTAGAACCCTGAGCATACACTATTTTATATACATTCATTAAAATAACAGTAATTAAATTAAATGAAGTATAAAGTTTTGCATGGCTGAATCCTATTCTGGCCCTATTTATAGAGAGTAGTCAGCCAAGTAATTCAGTCATAAGACTATTCACGAGTAAGAATTTAGTCTTTCTTCCTAGGAAAGATACAGAAAAATGAATTCTGCTACTCTTAATTTCTGTTAAAAAGAATAATCCCATAACGTACAAAACATTCTCCATATATTGTTATTTCACTTTCTTTAGGAGGTTATTAACAGTGATACAAAAACAACATTAAAATTCTAGAAGGGCAATACGAAATGGCAGAGAGGATGTAGCGGTCAAAACACGTAGTACACTACAACAAAAGATAATGCCCTGCAAGAATGATGAGCAACAAAATAAATCATTGGTCTCAATATAATGGAAACACATTTTAAAACCAAACTAAACACATTTTATCTACCATTTTCATTTTTCATTTTCAATGAAAATGGAAACATAAAATGGGCATATTAAACAGTTAGAACATTTAGCTAGGAAGTTAAAGGGAATCAGTTTGATAAATAAATAGGTGTAAGGGTAAGGGTGTTGTGCAAATATTTTAGCTTTGAGTAAAGAGAGCTATGGCTCTAAGGGAAACTCTTGAAGGAGAATTCTATCTCCTATTCTTAGTCTTCAATAGACTGTCCGATGTCCATTTGTTTTTTGTTTATTTCTTTCCATTTCTTATTTTTTTCTTCTCTAGTTTTTATTTTGATTGCTTTTCTCTTCTCTATCAAAAGCAAGACAAGACACTCTAGCTATGATACTCCAGTACTGTGTAAATTACAGTTTTATGAAGTGTATATTACCGCCCCTATTTCTTCATTGTTAAAACTAAAACGGTATGCAAATTTCTAAGAACATTGTTTGAACACTGAACATGAAAAAATAGGATCCCTAGTAATTTACCATATCATACCATTTAATCTTTTTTCTAGCAAGAACATAAAATCTCTTTAAGTAACGTAGTTATTATTGTTGTCTGTGAATTATTGATGTTTTATTTTTCTACTATATACTCTGGGTATGTAATATCATGTACCTGTCATATTATTGATCTCAATTTAACTGCATTTTTCTCATTTAACAGAAGTTTCGAAGAAGAAAAAGAAGAAAACTAAAAGCAAGTGAGGGCTTCTTCTGCCTTTAATGATTATTCTCCTAATAGTACATTTTTGCCGAAGTTATCATTTTGTCCTTCTGTGGTCAGGAAGAAGAAAGGACCCGTTGAGCAGACAGATCCACCATCAATTCCTGTTCTTGATCTTTACCCATCTGGAGATTTTCCAGAAGGTGAAATTCAGCAGTACAAAGATGAGTAAGTTGATGATACATAAATTTAGGCAAGATCTGACATTTTCATGAAAATTTGGTTTGAGTTTCCATTTGAGTGAAATGAATCTGTTTCCCTGTTTTATCTTTTTCTTTGATTTTTTTAACATCAGCAATAGAAGAAGTACATTGTCTAACCAAAGCCTCACTGTTAAAAATACCAAAAATTTAGAGTGACAAAAAACTGATGTTCGTATGTGTGGGGGTTGTTGAGAGCCCTACATTGGATTGTGATATCATCTGAATGGTTGTTATAAGTGAGAGGCAACCCTCAACTTACGAGCCAGTTTCGTGAGGTTAAATTATGTTCAACCCAAATTTTAATATGGTATTAGTGCCTATCCCAATTTTGCATGGCCATCCATTATCAGTCTGTTATTGAGCCACCCAAGTTATGTTCAAGATGTCCAGTCTTGGATACAAGGGGCATGTTTTGAGAGTCCTACATTTGATAGTGATGTGTTATGAATATTGACTATAAGTGAAAGGCAACTCTCATATCACAAGCTGATTTGGTGGGGTTGAATTAGGTCCAAACCAAATTCTAAGAGAGACCCAAATGCATACGAGCCTAAGTATTCATGTATTTCAACCTTTTTAACTGTAGCGGCTAATCTGCTGCCGTCGTGTTTCTAGACACTGTTATTCTACATTTCATTCTATCATTAACAACCTCTCACTGAAATTGTGTTGCACCCCAAGGCTTTATGGTTCCAAAGCTTATATTTTGAGAAGCTTGCAGAGAATAAGAAATAGTTAAAATCTATAGAGACCCACCTCAAATATAAGTGAAACCAAATGAAGGAAAGTAGCGTTGTCCTCAAAGATGATTTTTCATGGTCCAACTTCATTTTTGCACCATTAACGGGTGAGTGGATTTACTTGCCAAACTAAGAAGTGCATCGATTAAACACTTACTAGGGTGAACAACGTGAACAACTACTTGTGTGTCATGTTCCTGCCACAATATATAATTGTTTTTTTCTTTTCTTTTCCCATACTCATTTTGTTTCCATATTCTGTTTGAACTTTCAAACTCTTTATATTTATGTTGGAATTTCTATGCCAGTAACTTATGGAGAACAACATCAGAGGAGAAGAGAGAGCTGGAGCTCCTTCAGAAACCAATATATAATTCAGTTCGTCGAGCAGCAGAAGTTCATCGTCAGGTTGCAATTTAGATTGTTACTGTCCAGCATTAACCCTGTGTTTTGATGAGTAGTTTTTGAAAGGAAAAAAAGTGGACGTCGTTGACTGTTGATTATTTGGATAGGGAAGAGGAAATTAAGAGGGAAAAGTGGACGGAATATTAATGTGGATCAGACCCCATGTTTTTCATTCCTCCCGAAGTTAGGAAGAACACTTTGAGAAAGTTTATTTTTGAAATGTACGAAAAGAAAGTTGGGTTCAATCTATAAATCAAATCACCCACATTCACAAAGTGCTTGAAAAACCTGACAAGAATATAACAGTAGCATGTTTTCAATGTTAAATTTTGCTTTCCTTCTTTTTATATTAATACTGAAATCCGTATTTTCATTTCTCATCATTACCTTTCAACCAAGGAAACACTCTTATGTTTTATGTCTAATATTTTTCTTTTCGTTGTGACTTATTTTCTTTTTATTCTGATGAAGAGTTGATAAAAAGTACTATGTTCCATGGTAAAAAGTACTATTTTCTTTTAATTCATTATATATATACTTAAGTTTGTTTGTGTCTGAGTTGGATGCTTAAGTTTGTTCGTCTCTGAGTAGGTTCGGAAATATATGAAAGGCATTATAAAGCCTGGAATGCTGATGTCTGACTTATGTGAAACATTGGAGAACACCGTTCGTAAGCTAATATCAGAGGATGGCCTGCAAGCAGGCATTGCTTTCCCCACAGGGTGCTCTCTGAATTGGTATAACTTTACTCTTTCGTTCTCTATCTTGACTGTCTATTATGTTTTATGGTTTATTTTCTGAATGTTGGATGCTAAAGGATCAACAAGAGCATATGACAGGTAGTGCAAAGATGAGACATCTGTTTTTGATGAATTGTTATATAGATAAGATCATAAATGCATGTATTAGAGAGGAAGTTGGTAGAACTTAGGCTGGGAGTGACACTTCTTGAATATAAAGGTGGTTGACCGTTAACTAAAAATCTCCAATCTTGAGAGTTTACCGTTGACTCAAGATTAGACGTAGATAAAGTCCAAAAAGAACACGTAGTGCGTGCAACTGTTTAAAAGGATTCAGATTTTGTAATTGGCCTCTATAAAGAGTCGGTTTTAACAGAATGGTGTTTGATCAAATGTAGTCAACCCTACCTAGTAGGAAAGGGTTTTGGTTTTTTTTATTGTGGTTTTTTTTTTAGAATTTTGTTAATTAAACTATTTGTTTTCCAGGGTTGCCGCTCACTGGACCCCCAATTCCGGAGATAAGACTGTTCTTCAGTATGATGATGTGATGAAGTTGGATTTTGGCACCCACATAGATGGTAATACACGGACTATTTTTCTGGATTTGTTTTTCTGGGGTAATTCGGGTTATCGCTGCACATAATCTAAAATTACTTTATTCAACTACTTGTCATGGATTTTCTTTGCAGGATATATAGTTGATTGTGCTTTTACCGTGGCGTTCAACCCAATGTTTGACCCACTGCTTGAAGCCTCTAGGGAAGCAACCTATACAGGTATTAAGGTACTTAATATAAAAATGCTCAACTTTGTGGAAGGTTGGTCTTCATTTATGTCAAAAGAGGACTATGTCATGCCGATGAAACTGCTTTTTCTACTAATAAGTCAAAATGCTCAACCTAAATACTACCTGCTGAAACAATGTTATGTGTGTAATCTCTAAAGCAAAAGGTAATGACTCAATTTGTCTGTGAGTTGCGACCCAATTAACAAACAAGTTCAGTTACTCTTAATATAACTTCCACTCTCAAAGTTGGTGGACTTTAAGAGTTTAACAAAGAAGTTCTTGGTCAATGAAATTGTGTATATAGATCCTTGTTTAAAGTATCCACATACTAATATCGGAAGGAATGTGGCAGACTGCGAGGCTCTAGTTAATGTCCTTTATCTTTTACTAAGATCACATCCAACTCTGTATGCTTGGTACTTGAATGAATGATCAGATTGTGTGTGCGAAATAATGCTAAGGTTGTTACAATAGATGATACGGTCAGAACTGGTACCTTTGACTCCTTGAGGTAGAGTGTAAAATTTAAATCCACAATAACTCTCTTGTACTGTTTCCTAAGCTTCTATATTTGGCTTTAATGCTGGATTTGAAAACCCCAGAAAATCTCATTTGGTCTTAGATACACACAGGGCTCAGAGCCAGACCTTCCGTCTTTAGAGTCTCAGGCCTAGTATGAATCACAATATTTTAAGGAAAATGCCTGAAAGGAATTGGCAGGCTGCAGAAGCAAGCCATGTTGGATGTGGTCTTGAGACACTAGAGTACACATCTGACATATCCAATGGTCCCTAAAAGGTTAGGTGAGAAATTGGTTTTTTCCCCATGTTTCTGGTTGATGAGATCCAACATGATTAGCAGAACTAGCGTGCCTTTGACACTGTACATGTAGAAATGGCTCGTGTTTCATATTTTTCTGTTTGTAATGTAGCGTCTATATCTGTTTATATTTTTATTGTCTGTACTTACTTGTTTATGACTTAATGTACTTGTGTGTCTACTCAGAAGTTTTATAGATGTGAAGATAATGGACCGACATATTTTCTGTTTGAACTGTGTGGTGTGTTATTTTGGGTTCTGCACCAATTAAATCGTGTTTTAATATGCTGGTTCCTCCAATATGATATGGTTTTACCATTCAGGAAGCTGGAATCGATGTGCGCCTTTGTGATGTTGGTGCTGCAATTCAAGAGGTCATGGAGTCATATGAGGTTGAGATTAATGGGAAGGTGTATCAAGGTATGATGCTTCTATTTATTGTCTTCATTTTATTTTATATGGTTTGCACTTTGCACATTTCTCCATCTATAATGCACAAATACAAAATTTACATTTCTTAGTTATCAAATGAAAGGGGGACTTTGAATGACAGACACATCACATCTACCGAGGGGTCGTGTGGATCTTCCTTGGCGTTAGTTGATATTGTTAATATTATTGATGCTGACATAGTTATTTCCCATGTAAATAGAAAAGATTTGAAAAGAAAAGTGGATTTGTTGGATTTTATGTTACTTGATATTTTGCATGTTGTGATAATCCTACCGCAACTATTGTTAGGATCGTCTACAACCATAACTAACTCAAGTTAGTTACACCAATTTTCTATAAACAAAATAGGGATAGAGCCTAAACTGAAAACATATTGGCATCTAAATTTTTTTCTCCTCCTCTGCCTTAACATGCCGTCAGTACACTTCCAATCAATGTTACACCCCTGTCACTCTAGGGTGACTTCTGCATTTGGATTAGTGATTTCAGCTCCATCAGTGTCATTCTTGCATGTGATTGTAGGCAAGAGCTCGATGCAAGGAACTTTCTGTAATGGTGTCGATTGATTATTTGGTTGAACCCTGTATAGGTTCAAATAAGTGAAACCAAATAATTGTTTTTCCCACTCATTTTTTTTTTTTTTATATATATATTTTGTCTGTGTACTTCATTATACTGTTTACCAGTATTATGTGTCACATAGATTGTGATGTATAATGCAATCACATTGTCATTGCAGTGAAGAGTATACGGAATTTGAATGGACATAGCATTGGCCGCTATCAAATTCATGCTGGTAAATCTGTTCCCATTGTGAAAGGTGGAGAGCAGACAAAGATGGAAGAGGGGGAATTCTATGCAATTGAAACATTCGGGTCAACTGGTAATAGTAGCTTCTTTAGGTGTTAGACATTGTTATATTGGATTTAATAATGCATGATAGAATATTCACTAAATTTTATGTTCAGGGAAAGGGTATGTACGAGAAGACCTGGAATGCAGCCACTACATGAAAAACTTTGATGTTGGTCATATGCCGCTGAGATTGCCCAGAGCTAAGCAACTATTAGCGACTATTAACAAGAACTTCTCCACTTTGGCCTTTTGTAGACGATATTTAGATCGCCTAGGAGAGACTAAATACTTAATGGCATTGAAGAACTTGTGTGATGCTGGCATTGTTCAGGTACGTTATAGGAGCTATAATCAAGAAATTTTGTGGTTAGTTTTTATTTTATTAAAATTGCATGTTGTAATGGTTGCAATGAGAAGAAAGTTATTCGTAGCTTTGATGGCCATGACTGCCGTATATTACTCAATCTAATATTTTCACTCCATATCCCTTGGCAGGTTACATGCCAATGCAAATATGTAGTTCTGTTTAACATGATTATATGCTGTCCTTACATTAATATTTACTTGTTTAAATTATAAGCATGAATGACTAATTTTTGCTCCCTTACATGCAGCCTTATCCTCCTCTATGTGACGTGAAAGGAAGCTATGTATCACAGTTTGAACATACAATCCTACTCCGACCAACATGCAAAGAAGTTATATCAAAGGGTGATGATTATTAATGCGAGTTTAAGTGTATTTTGTTTAGATACATAATATGACTTTTTCTTATAAACTGTTGTTCACCATACCATCCAAACTTGGGTTTTGTAACTTAAGTGTACCTGTAGAGTTTTACATTACTCGTTTATTTTGTCAATCGCAACTTTATTACTTTAAGAGGTTCAACCTAACTAAACCATTTTCTTAACACTATCAAATTTACAAAATTTATCTGTTTAATCTGGCTTGGTTTCGCAAGAAAGATATCATGCGGTGTCTAATTTCTTGAGGCAAATTATATGAGACAACATTTAAGTTAAGAATGTTACTCCCTCCGGTCCTATATATAAGAAGAGAAATGATATTTGTACAACCATTTATGATAACTTTCTCTCATACTTACATTATATTCTTATTTTTTCTCTTCCGTTTTCTCTCTCTATTGTTTTTGGCCAATGAGAAGAGTGAAAATAAAAGTTGTCATCAATGTTGTCACCAATGATTGTACATATATCACTACTCATATAAGAAATGCTAGAGTCACACCCTCTAGCACACACTTTTAACACACCAATAATATTCAACCACCTCATGCAACTTCTTTTATTCCATTACTTGCTACCTGTTTAAAGAGTAATTATTTATATGATATGATATGATGATATGATTTTTCCATGAATAACAAAAAGTTGCTTGCTTGTGATATGATTAAATCATTGTGTGCAAGGGTATTTATTTTTTTCTTAATTTAAAATGTATAAATTATGACATGTCTCTGTTTTTTTTGGTGGTCGGGGTTTATTTTATGCATTGTATATAGAGTTAAGTTCACGAAGACATGTCTCCCAATTCATTATACGATTAATGTCACATCATCAAAATTGAGAATCAAACTGATGAGAGAACAAAATGTTTGAATTTCAAAATATCTGAAGACCAATGTATAGATTTAAAAATAAGAAGACTAAAATTCGAGATTTGTTAAAAAGATTTGTCTAATAAACATAATATTGCACATGTTAAACCAATTAAAAGTAGCACATTTTTATATACCTAAAAAAAAAGTAACACATTTTTATTAAAAACAATGATTATTTATTAAAAAAATATATTTAATATAAAATACATACATTTCAATACAAAATCACTATTTTCTTCAAAAAAAATTAATATCTAAAATAGAAAAATCAAAACTACATTTAACTTTCAAAAAAAATTGTTTGCCTTTTTTTACAGAGATTTTAAGCAAGCGTTTGGCTCGGATAACATATAAATAGGTTTTAAACATCCAATTCAAAAGGCTGCAGTTGGGTGTTACGATTGCGATGCGGTCGCGTTCATGGAAGCGTCTATGCTATTCTCAAAACGACACCGTCAACGTGAAAACGCCACCGTTTTTGTCGGAAGATCTCATTGTGGAGATCCTCATTCGACTTCCTGTGAGACTTCTTCTTCAATATAAGTGTGTTTGCAAATCCTGGAAAACCCTAATCTATGATCCCCAATTTGTAAAATGCCAACTTCTGAGCTCAAACGCGCATCCACAATTGGTCTCTGTCTTTTTTGGTGTGTCAAACAATTTATTAGAATCTTATCCTTTGAAGCCACTGTTGGATAACCCATCAACCAATGTTGAACCCGCTATCTTTGAAATGAGATACGCCACATCAATGATAGGTTCATGCAATGGGTTGCTTTGTTTACATGATTACTCTCGATTTACTTTCAAATTGTAGAATCCTTCTATCAAATTGAAATCCAAATAATCTCCAACCATTATTGGTTTTGATTGTATTAGGTTCCTATATTGTGGCTTTGGCTATGATCAAGTTAACGACAGTTACAAGGTCCTAGCAGTTGTGCGAAATGAAAATGATTTTGATGAAACTAAGACCATAATTTATACCTTTGGGGAAAAAAATTGGACAACTGTTCAAAAGTTCCCATGTGATCCGCAGCGTGAACCTGGTAAGTTGGGGACAGGGAAATTTGTGAGCGGCACTTTGAATTGGATAGTTAATAAAGATGTTGTTGGTAAAAAGGTGATAGTTTCCTTGATCTTGAGAAGGAAACTTATGGAGAGATGTCTCTGCCTCAGCATTACCGTGACAACAATACTGTCTTGTATGTTTCAAGTAACCACATCTACGTATCTTTTGATCACTCTATGGAAACTCATTGGATTGTTTGGATGATGAAAGAGTATGGAGTTGTTGAGTCATGGACTAAGCTGATGATCATCTCTCAGGATAAGTTAATTTCAAAAAATCCCCATAGTTTTCTGTCTGATGCCTTGTTCATTTCGGATCACGGAACTCTCTTTCTGAGGCCTATGCGTACAAAACTTATCGTGTATAACTTAAATAATGATGGTGGGTTGGATTACCGTAGTACAATTTTTGGTGAATTTGCACATTTTCTGCATATCTACCATGAGAGTGGTATCAGCGCAGTGGTATGTCATATGTTCTATGGGCATCTTTTCGTAATATTGATGGTTGAATTAAAGAATGATGGCAAGGGTGTTGTTGTCACATCTTGGAAAAGGTTCTCATACTGTCCTAAGGCGCTACTTTTTGTTGATTTAGTATCAAGTAGACAAGTTAACTGTTAGAAATCGTGGTTGGGTCTAACACAACCTTACAAAACTGGCTTGTGAGGTGAGGATTGCCCCCACTTATAAACACATTGTAAGGCCATCTCCTATCCGATGTGAGACTCTTAACATTAACAAAGTACTGCCGCAAACCAATCTTGGTTTCAATGACAAAACTCTGACTTTTGTTGCTGTCACAATTATTAGCAGCTCATCTTGTACAATGCTTGTACTCAAGTGTAAATTTTTTCTCCTATGAATATTTTAATTTGGCTTTGTTGAAAAAAATTACTCAGTCATTTGCCAAGTTGGTCCGAAATTATAAATAATGTTCAATTTCGGTAAAGAATCAACACATGATTAAAATAAGCATAGTGGAGATGAGGATGTTGCGTTGGATCTGTGATAATACTAAACCATACAATATTATAAATGATAACATTAGAGAGAGAATTGGGCAGTGTGCCTATCGTAGAAAAGATGGTGAAAACTCGGCTTAGGTGGTTTGGGCATATAGAGGGAAGACCTAGAAAACTAAAGAAAAACTATTAAGAAAAATCTAGAAATTACTGAGTTGGATAGAGGTATGATATATGATAGAATATTATGGTGTCGTTTAATCTATATAGCAGACATCACTTAGTGGGATAACGCTTGGTTGTTGTTGTTGGTTCATTTTAGATGATTGTTATGCACATGTTTATACTTAAAAATTTATTCTAGTAACCAAATTGCATCATTTATTTTCATGTTTTATTTTAAATTTTCAAATTTAAAGTTCATCTTTGATTTTGAACAGATTTTATTGTTTTTGGTGTAGGCTCACCGTGGAAAGAGAAACAAAAGAAAAAGGATGCAAAAACTAGGACCCGAGTACCTGTACCTTATTTAACAAATGGTAAGGCAAGATATAGATGTTGGCGTCCATTTTTAATTGCAATTTATGCAATTAATGACAATGATTGTATGCGTCTCATTCTGATTTCCCTTGTTGATTTCCATAACCCCAATGCAGACCATTTTAAGATTTACAATGAACTTTTGAATATGTTAGCTGTGTTGATTGTTCTGTTTTAGCATTACATACTGTTTTAGAAGTCATCCGTGAATAATCATGTGTTGGGAGTTCATTATTTTGTCATTTGTAGCACAATATATAGTTTTTAACGTATTGTTATCATTTGTTTTAGTTTGAGCAGGTTGGAATTGCTAATTACACTGGCTATAATGAGATTCATGATGTTCATAGCTTAGTAGCATTCAGAGGATTGTCGGGGGATTCATTGAATAAGCTACCGCACCATATGATCATGAATGACATGAAGGCAGAGGATTGTTAGATACCCTTAATTTACTTCTAATTAGTCTTCTTTAGTATTTTGTACATTTATAGAGTAATCTGAATACTTTTTAGTCAGTTGGAGTGTTTTCCTATTTTCTAGTTGCTTTCCCTTATCTCGATATAAAAAGGGTTTTGTACTTTTATCCTTAATTAATGAAAAGTGAGAAATTTTACACCTTGTTAATCAACTCTTTCATTCCTTTTCTCTCTCTATCGTATGTTTGTTATGTACTCCCTCTATCTATTATAAGAAAAAGTTCATTTTTTAGGTTTATTTAATAAAATATGTATTTAGTTTATAATATAGATTACATACATTATTTATTGAATAAATAAATTATTTATTGAATGAACTTAAAAAATGAATTTTCTCTTTTAATAGAGACCGAAGTAGTAACATTACAAAGTTACTAACTCTGTATGCAGTATATTTGCTAGTGTTCATTCTTTGCAGAATTTGATGATTTAATGAACAAAGATGCATTACTTGCATTGATAGTTGTCACAATTCTTGATCATCCCTATTTGAATTTTGGATGATATTCCATTTATCTCAAATTATAAGTCGTTTTGTTTATTTCACACGTATTAAGAAATGTAATTAATTTTGTATGAAAAAGGGATTATGAATTGTTTTACTAAATTGTCCTTAATAAATGGTGTGGAAAAGATAAATTAAAAGAACATAAAGTTGTTTTAAAGCGATTTAGAATTTGAGACCAATTTTTTTCTTCAAAGCAACTTATAATTTGGATAAGAAGGGAGTAGTTTTAATTTACTGATTGGAAAATAATTTGAAAAGCAAATCAACCATTGACAAAATGAAAATTGTTTTCCTCGTGTCTTAAATGGTTAATTAACAAGTCTTAAATAGATCTCTTATCTGAAATCTCAAAAGGGTAGACAAGAATTAAAGAATATTGAATATTATTCATCTTGCATAGGGTGTCCTCTTCCATTCACGTATAGACACTACATTTGAATCATGATGAGGACAATACATCAGAGGTTCTATTGCCTCTCTTAGAGCTAGAGATGTCTCGAGGAAGAACATAGAAAAATTGTAGGTATAAAAACACAAACTTCTTTACATATGGTTGAACACAACGGGAAGTTACAAGCTGATCGACAGTAAATCGCTTTCTCTTGAATTAAAGATGCTTTGATACTTTAAGAAATTGTAGGCAAAAACGCATTCACAACAGAAGCCTTACTAGGGTGATTTCTTGCTAATTCGAGAGAGAAGCAATTGCGGGTGGTGATAGCAAGTCATGCCTAATGAGTCTGTTTTAGTAAAATTAATTTAATTAAATTTCTACTTCAGCATTAAACTGATTCGGTTTGTCAAAACCGTCAGTTTATCGATTTTGACCAAGTTACATGGTTGATTTGCTAAACAACTCGATCCGACCACCCTCTGGTTTCCGATAGGATGGGTTCAACCATCCGATCTGATTTTCAAAACTATAATTTTAATTAACGTTAAAGCTTGTAACTTATAAATTTTTATAATTTCTTCCGCTATTTATTTTTTTAAAGGATATTTTCTTCCACTACTAATCTTTAATATTACAAAAAAAAAACAAAAAACACCCACTCAAAATGGAAAAATAGCCTACCTAAAAGCTACGTTCTCATTTTTTAAGATGAAAAATGCTTTGAAATATATTAAAGTATTTAAGATAAATATATTAGTTTAAAATGTTTAAAAATATAATCTATTAAAAAAAATTAAACACACATATACTTTTATTTATGTCATTTTATATTTACTACTTCTTCAAAAGTTAATTTCATCAAACATTTTAATAACTATAAGCTAATATTGAGTTTAATTTTATCAAACAAAATTCGTTCAGTAATTCCAAAGGCCGCAGACGTGATGCGCTCGCGTTCCGGGAAGCGTATAGTACGATATCACCAAAACGGCACTGTTTCGATTGAATCGGTGTCGCCATTGACGCCGTTTTTGCCGGAAGAACTCATCATGGAAATCCTCCTCCGAGTTCCGGTGAAATCCCTCCTTCAACATAAGTGTGTGTGCAAAACCTGGAAAACCCAAAGAGCCACTTTCTCAGCTCAATTGGTCCTCTTGTTGTCCGTAAAGAAAACAATTTATTAGTATCTTACCCTTTGATGCCACTTTTGGAAAACCCATCGACCCTGTTAAACCCGTTATCTTACATAATAAGAGACACACCTTATGCATAGGTTCATGCAATGGGTTGCTTTGTTTGCACGATTCCTCTCAATCCAATTTCAGATTGTGGAATCCTTCTATCAAATTCCAATCCAAAACATCTCCAACCATTCATCGTTTTGATCATCATATCACATACGATGGCTTTGGCTATGGCTTTGGTCAAAATTCTTGGAAAACTGCTAAAAATTTCCTGTATGGATAGGGAAATTTGTGAGTGCCACTTTGAATTGGATAGTTAATAAATATGGTCTTAATTCCTCTAGTGAAAAGGTTATTCTTTCCTGTGATCTTGAAAAGGAAACTTATCGGGAAGTGTTGCTGCCTCAACATGACAGCGACAATGTCTGCAAACCTATGTTACATGTTTCAAGTAACTGCATTTCTGTGTTTTTTGAACACTATCAGAAAACTCATTCAGTTGTATGGATGATGAAAGAGTATGGAGTTGTTGAGTCATGGACTAAATTGATGACCATCCCTCAAGATAAGTTAATCTCAGATATTTAAAGGCATCCTTTGTCTGTTTCGTTGTTCATTTCAGAAAACGGTGTTCTTCTGCTGAGGCCCAAGTATTCCGAACTTGTTGTGTATAACTTAAATAATAATGGTCGCTTGGATTATTATAATAGAACTTTTGGCAAATTTGCTCATGATTTACATATTTATCATGAGAGTCTGTTATCATATCTTGTAGTCACTGATGGTTGAATTAAAAGTTGTTGCTTTGAAGGAATTCAATTAATGTTTGTTGTATCTTCTTTTTATTCTATTCGGAAAGTATGCTTATGTTGTGTTGTAGTAAGAGAGTTTTTTTTTTGTTTTTGAAAGGAAATAGCTTATAGCTTTTCATTAGATATCAAATGCCAAATACAAGAAGGTACACCATTAAAATCATGGGGACTAGCTAAGAATGTAGCCTCTCGAGCTAAATTATGAGCGACTTCATTCGTTTGTCTCCTACAAAACTCTACCTTAGAGTTTCCAAAATAAGAATTACACCGCTTCCTACAATCATCAAAATGACTCTAAATTCTGAGATATCATTGTTACCCGTGTTGAAATAGTCTACAACTCTCTTGGCATCCAACTCGAAATCGACATTTAGGAGTTGTAGATCATGAACCCACTGGATAGCTTGTGACAGACCCAAAGCTTCACCTATATCCGACACACACACGGGGCTTGACCACATCGTCCTTGCTTTCACAAAATTCCCGCGATCATCTCGGATACACATACCATAACCAACGACATTTAAATGTACCGAAAAGGATGCATCCACGTTGCATTTAAACCTTCCCCTCGTAGGTTTTTGCCACCAAAACTGATCCTGCTGCACCCGTGTACAGCTGCTGCCAGATATGGTGTTAACCGTATGTGTTTCAGCACCAATTACAGACCTGTCAAACCCGTTCCTGCAACTGTTTGCTGCTGTCCACCCATGCAGCAACTGATGTGCACGCTCAACAATTGACTGGCTGCTCTCGGGCATATTTTGCCAAACTTGAATGTTCCTGCTTTTCCACAAGCTCCATACTAAAGTAACAAATAACTGAATTTTAGTATGTGGCAGATTTTGCAGTAAGGCGAACACTATATCTGCTGCTGTGTTAGTTGTATGATATTAGTTGTGCTTTTTATTCTATTCGGAAAGTATGCTTATGCTCATGTAGAAACAGTGCACTCACTATTTTCTTCTACATGTGCAAGAGTAATTTGTCTGCTTACACATGCTTAACATTCTATGTACTAGTGTGTATAAACTTGTTTGAAAGTAAAAAAATACTTTACTCTTGATGTCTAAATTTGTTTTAAATTTGACATAAGGATAATTTTTTGGTTTACAATTTGACATAAGGATTTGAGAGTGAATGCTATTAATACAAAAGAACAACATATAAAAATAATTCATATTTTAAACTTTATGCTATAAGTAAATAAATTTGAAGTATCATGGCACAATATGTAATAATAACAGGAACATTAATTTGTCAAGAAAATAAAAAAAACAGGAACATTAACATAAGTTTTTTTTTTTTTTACAGAACATTAACATAAGTTTTAAAAATACAATGTTACGTCACTTATCATCCACTTATGTAGTTAGGTCATCCACTTGAAGTCACCAAAGCCAAAACAACCCTTTCAATCCAACAACTTGCATTTGTTAAAAACATAGTGCGTTAAATATGTTTTTGGTCTCATTAAAATTGAAAACTTTTAAGTTTATTAGTTTTTACTTAATTTTAGTAGTTTTTTTTGTTCCCTACAAAATAATTTACTTATAAGTTTAGTCTATGCTAAAACCAAGTTTGTTTAATTATCCTTAAACTCTTAAATTTTTGAACGATTTTTTTGAGACATGTTTAAAACACTATGAAAGGTTCATTTACTAAAATTTAGAATTTTTTAACATGAAACAAATTAAATATGAATTTTTTAAAATAACAAAAGTTAAAGATAAAAGTAGCAAAATTGGACGTAGAAATCAAATTTTGCAATAATTTTTAATTTTAGTAATGTTCTTAACACATTTGCAAAAAATTGTTAAAAAGGTAAGAGTTTAAGCATAAATTAAACAAATTTGAATTAAGTAGAGACTAATACTAAGTGCATAATTTTTTTGTAAGGACTAAAAGAACTATTAAAATTAAATAAGGAATAAATTTAAAAGGTCTCAATTTTATAGGTCCAAAAACATTTAACCCATACATATTTACAAATTGTTGAAAACTATTATCTTGTTGAAAAATGCAATGGAATTAGTTAATTAGCCACATAGAATGAGATTTTAACAAAAGAATTTCTTTGGTTTCAACAATTAAAACTATTTGAAAAAAAATTAAACAGAAGAGTTTCTTTGCACAGCAAATACTAACCTTTATCACCAAAGAAAAAAGTTAAATCTTTTAGATGTAGGATTCTAAATCTCAATTTTTCAAAATGTACTATAGAATTAGCAACGTAGATTTTTTTCTGAGGGGAAGAATTAGCAACCTAGATATCGGCATAGTTTATAATCGGAAAATTTATTTCATTCTCGATTAATAATTCAAGTTACATATAAGCAAATATGGTATGCTCTAACGATCTCAATTTCCAGTTGCAGCCGAGAACAAAGTAATTAAGCATGGAATGGAAATAAGCATTGCCTCATCTTAGTTCTCTAAATAAAACCTATTCTAAAAGTACATCATGGGTAATTGAACCAAAACCAAAACCAAATTTTATTATCTTCATGAATCCAAGCTAATATCATATAGTCTCTCACAAATCATGAATCAGAGCAAGTAGCATCTAACAAAAAAAACTTCAGAAGGAGATGAGTTAGTCAGTGAGTTTGTGTGCGTGTGAGAGAGAGAGAGTTGTCACTTTGGAAACAACATACCTGAGTTTAAGATAAAATGATACAATGAAATTGAAAATAAAATTTAATAAAGAAGGTGATGATTTGCATTACATCAGAATCTTAAGATCTCATGTCATAATCATATATTTGCTCCGCATTTTTTCAAATTGCTTGCATGAAGAGAAGCATTATTACCCATAAAAAATAGTAAGTAATTTTGTCAACCATGGGACATCTGGGAAATTCAAAGAAAATTACCAAACATTTTTCTTTCTTTGAAAAATATCATCATTGTGGACCTTGCTTACTTCCAATTACAAATATCATAAGCCTTAACTCATTGGTCAGAATTGACATTGCATTTCTATGGTAGTAACAATAAAACTAATAAGCTGAGTGAAGAAATAATCAGAAGAAATCCAAAACAATACTGCTGCGAAATATTCAACAGATAACACAATCTAACTGATAAAGAGCTATAACAATAAAAATAATCCAAAAAAGTAACAATTTATCAGAAGGAAACGAAAAAGGAGATTAATGAGATTGCATCAAACCGATATAGTGATACTATTAATATAGGCAAACAACATGTGTTCAAAATTTAAAGTAATAATTACTTGGAGGCTGGAGATACAAAAAGGCTTTTAGAATACTGTATAGGATTTGAGAGGTTAATTGTGTTAGATGAATTGAGAGAACCAATTGCATTGATGAGATCAGTGAGGATTGTGAGAAGATTGAATGGTTGGCTAGATTCACGGTTTAGCCTTTTCTCTTTGCCGTTCCAATGTCTTTGACATCGAGAACACGCAATTCTACCTAGCAGACCAATAACACGCGTGCATATAAAAATATTAAATTAACTTAATTTAATTAATTCATGCTTTACATATAAAATAATTAAAAGAATAGTATTTAAAAGATAACTATGGAAATATTACTATAAACAGCGACATAAAAAATAGTAAAGACTCTCATTAGTTGACAAATGACAAACTTGTCAAAATAATAAGCTTGCTATATTATTATCTATAGATGCCTTTCTCATAACAATGCCAAAATAATTAAGTCTTTATGCAACAATGTACCCAAGTTAATAATGATATGCCAGGTAGTAGATTTGCTTTGGTCGTGTAACTGAAGATAGTGTGTTTGCAAATTCTACTGGCTTTCTGCAATGTTAGTAAGGGGACTGTTGGAATATCTTGGAAGGAGATTTGTGCTAGGATGCTGCTTTTTGTTTATTTAGTATCAAGTAGAGAAATTAATTAACAAGCTACTGCCATCCAGCCACATAAGTCTGACGTTGTTTCTGTCACACAATTATTAGTAGCTCATCTTGTGCAATGCTTGTCGTGTAACTTTTTTCTCCTATGAATATTTTGATTTGACTTGTCGAAAAAAATTATTCAATCAATTGCAAAGTTGGTTTGAAATTATAAATAATGTTAATTTTTCTGTAAAGAGTCAAAACTGGATTAAAATAAGCATAGTGGATATGATGATGATGTTGCGTTGGATGTGTGGGTAATACTAGACAAGATAGCATTAAAAGTGACAACATTTGAGAGAATGTTGGGCAGTGCTTATCGTAGAAAAATAAAAGATGGTGAAAACTCGGTTTAGATGGTTTGGGCATATAGGAAGAAGACTTGTAGATTTTGTAGTAAGGAGTGTAGATCACGAGTAGTCAAATCACTAGAGGAAGAAGGCCTCAAAAAGCAGAAACTATTATGAAAAATCTAAAGATTAATTAGTAAGAGGATAGAGATATGATATATGATAGAACATTACGACGTTGTTTCATCTATGTAGGCGACCCCACATAGTAGGATCATAGTCACATAATTCGCTCCGTTACTAGATAATCGCGAATTGATTCGCGCGAACTGGTTTGCGGTACTTTCATGTATTGGTCATTATAGACACTACGTTTGAATCCTGATGAGGACAATATCAAAGGTTCTATTGCATGTCTTAAAGCTACGGATGTTTCGAGGAAGAACAGAGAAAAATTGTAGTTGGTTGCCTTTCAACCTTACATGATGTCAAAAAGCAACACAACTATAAGTTACAAGCTGGTCGACAGTAAATCGCTTTCTCTTGAGTTAAAGATGTTCTGATACTCCAAGTGATTATACACACATATGCATTCACAGGAGAAGCCTTATTTGACTGATTTTCTAGCTAATTTCAGAGAGAAGCAATTGCAAGTGGTGATAGCAAGCCCTGCTTAATGAGTCTGCTTACCATGAACATTGTTTGTCATGGTCAAACACGGTATGGAGGAGCATTATCAGTCAGATACATGAAACAATTGAGTTGAAAATTTAAACATTATGACACAATAATATTGAAATTGAAACCAGATTTGAATTAACCTCTGCAATTATTTATTTAATTGATTATTTCTTAAATTAATAAGTATGATCTTCTAGAGTGCAACCGTTGAATCATAAACTGAAATGTCAATTTAAATGCAAAACCTTGATGGTACAAACATGGAAAGCCTGGGTTTAGGGATATAATTAAGACCAAATCAACCAATGGCAGGCACCACAATAAGATTGAGATTTTTTTTTAATTACTAAAAGAAGTTAAAAAAAATGTAACTCAATAGACTACAATTGGAAATGAATAGAGAAATTAAAATTGACATAATTTACTTTTCCAATTTATTTTAGCACCCGAATTTACAACAAAAGAACCTTGACTTTCATCGACTTAAGGACACTAATTTGGACAGTAAGCTAATTAATAAATACTGTAGAAATGTGTAATCACTGGTGGAATGAAAAGAAAGTTTAAACTTAAACCAAATGTTTGAATTTTCAAAGTTTGTGAACAAGGGTCAAGTGTAATTCACCAGAAACAAAAGATTTTGGTGAGTTTTGTCAAAAAAATAAGATTTTGGTGAGTAACTTCGAAAGTAACGTGGCTAATAAAATTTCCAAATAGACATTTTCTATTCTGTTTATAAAGTATAGCTACCATTATTTTCAGATTTTCAGAACATTTAACATTGTTTTATTTTATTTTTTGCCCAAGATCCACAAGTCCTTGTGTGTTGGGGTGGGTGAGGCTCTAATCCTCTCCTTTGATTTGTCCTTGTGTATAAGCAAAATAAAACCACCTCACACCCTCCAGAAACGTAGTTTATTCATTTAATTTTCACTCACCTCCCTTGAGGTTTGCTGAAATGCCACTAACACCACCTCTTGTTTCAAAACATACACTAACCTCCCTTAAATTCTCATCAAATAGACAAACATCCCCTTTCCTACTAACTCTGTTACATATTCCGTTAAATTTTTTGAGTCAACCATTTTTTAATCCATCATTGATAGTCAATCTACTGATATTCCCTATAATAAAAAAATCAATTTACTGATATTATCAACCAAAACCGTTGTTTAGTTCGTGTATTGTATGAAAATATTTGTTTGTTGTATTCAATGAAAATCTTTGTTTGATCTTAAAGCTAGATCATGTTGTGAATCTTTTTTCCCTTTAAAATCTTTAAATTGCAGAAACTTGTGATTTGTCTCACCGTTGTGAGACTCTTACGTGTATCAATTCATATTTAGTTCTGAATTGTTTTGACTTCGCAATTTCCAACTATCAAATTCTCTCACAACTCTTCCATCTTCTGAATTGGATTAAAGCAACTTTTCGTTTAATCTTCATTCTTCATGTTTTGGTTTGGAGGAATTCAAGAATTGGCTTGTGATTTTATGGCTAACGGGTCAAATGAGTTTCTTCTAAGTTCCTGGATTTTATTGAATCTTAATTTGAATTCTGATATTCTCATACGGAGTATTTGGTTTTGATTGATGACAATACCTATCAATGGTGGACTTAAAAATAAAATAAAAAGATAACAGTAAATTAACGATGTTAATAAAAAAGGGAGGTCTTTATATATTTGATGAAAACTTAAGGGGGTTGCTGCAAGTTGTAAAATTATAGGGGATGTCAGTGTCATTTCAATAGACCTCAAGGGAGGTGAATGCAATTTTCCCTAAAAAAAATGAAAAAAAGTAGATATTTATAGAGAAAAAATAATTTTCAAAATTTTGAGAAATATAATTTATTGGCATAAGTTTCAATACGTAATTTCTATCTTTGATATACTAACATGTAACATTTCTCTTCTTTATATTTCTCAGGAACTTAGTCGATGAATATCAAAAGAGTTGTTGCAAAATAAAATTTAAATTAATTAAAGGATATTTAAAGAATTATACCATTAAATATGAGAGTTTGTTGAATTTTGTTTATATTTGAGACCACAAAATATTAGTTTTTTGTTGCTTATAATCAAGACTGAATGAAGTATTTTCTTATAAATCTTTGTAATTTTCAACTAATTTTTTTTGTTACTTTTTAAGAACATACCCTAGTCATTCCTAAAATAAAATAAAAAGAACATACCCTAGTCATGTCCACGTACTCTCTCACGTCATCACTTCACATAGGAACTTATAGCCATTTCCCCTTCACATACCCATATGTCATCACTTCAGATAGGAACTTGAAGAATTTACCTTCTTTAAAATACTTCTCATAGGAACTTATAGCCAATTCACCTCCACATACCCCATCACGTCATCACTTCACTGCTACATCAACATCTTGATTAAATATTCGATGTTAAAATTGGAAGAGAGACTAAAATTGCTTAATTTAGGGGATCAGAATCATTGATTTAAAAATAGGAGAGTGAAATTGCGTCTTTAAGAAAATAGATGACCAACACTTCATCCAAGATTAAATGTAATAACTAAAGAACAAAAAAAAATTCAATTCTAAACATATAACATTATTTGATACCACCAAACACAAAGAATTTCATCTAACGTATGTGTCGTGGTTGTTTGCCAACAAGAGTCCGGTTACAAGATAAAGGTGTGCAGTGTCCCATTGATTGCGTTAGTTTTAATGATGATGCAGAGGATCTAGCACATGTTTTTTTTCACGGTCTTTTGTTGTCCAAGTTTGGCATTTGGTTGTATTATGGGATGAGGTATCTATTGCTATTCAGAATAATGTCTCTGCTGAGGAAGCTATATTTGCATCAATCCATAAATTGTATGTCGATCTTTCACATAGAGTGACTACCAGTTTATGGAGTATTTAAAAGTACAATAATCTCAAACTATGGTAAAATGTAAATGAGCCTTGTGTCCATGTTGATTGTGCACGACACCTAATGGATGAATGGTCCGTAAAAATTGGGTGCAATTTGTCAGTAAATTCTTCAACCTCAAACTCAACATGTGATTTAAGCACCAGCCAGCTCGTTTAGATGGTAGAAACTGCAACCAGGTAGGTAGGATAAAGTGTAACATCAATGTTTCATTCTCACCTTTATGGAATCATATTGGCGTTGGAATATGTTTACTCGATGAAGATGGTACTTATTTGCTTGCTCAAACTATGAGTTTGCTTATACAACAACAACAAAAACAACAACCAGGCCTTATCTCACTAGGTGGAGTCGGCTACATGGATCAAATGACGTCATAGTGTTCTATCATAAACCATATTTGGATCCAACTCATTGACCTCTAAATCATTTTTAATGGTTTCTCAAATAATTCTCCTAGGTCTTCCTCTACTTCTTTTAACCTGACTCTCCTCCTTTTGATTTACTTTTCTTACAACGGCATCTACGGGTCTTCTCTCTACATGTCCAAACCATCTAAGCCTATTTTTTACCATCTTTTCTACTATAGGTGCTACCTCCAACCTCTCTCTAATGGTGTCATTTCTAATCCTAAATTATGAGTTTGCCTATAAAGTATTATATTGATGTGGGTGAGGCTCTTGGTTTGTTTAATGTGATATAATGGTTAGTAGACATGCAGTTCGACAATATAGATTTTGTGGTAGACTCGAAGCTAACAATTGATGCTTTCAACTCTAATCATCACAATGTAACAGAGTCTGGCCATATTATTATAGCTTGTCAAAATCTTTTCTACTCGCATTTTACAAACTTAAGGGTGGAGTTTAATCGACGACAAACAAATGTGACTGCTCATGTTCTTGCAGACGAGACCACAATCTATTTTGATGTTCCCGATTCTATTAACACAATTATTATCAATGAAATTATGTAAGCACTTTTCTCTAAAAAAAATTATTTTCGCAACAAAAAAAATGGTAGTTTTTTGCAAATTTAATAATAATAAAAAAAGACCAATAATGAAATTAAGCTAACAAAAAATAACATAATATTGGTTGGGCCTTATTTATGGAAATAATAAGGAAAGCAAGTGTGTGGCCCACATAGTAATGTATAAATACTTTGGATGACTTGAAATCATGACATTCTAATTTGATCGCTGCAGGCTCATGCAATGGGTTGCTTTGTTTGTATGATTACCGTCAATCTACGTTCAGATTTTGGAATCCTTCTATCAAATTGGAATCCAAATCATCTCCAACCATTGTTTGTAATTTGCATCATAATAATATCATATATCGTGGCTTTGGCTATGATCAAGTTAATGACAGATACAAGGTGCTAGTAGTTATGCAAAATCAGAATAATTTCAGGGAAACTGTGACCATAGTTTATACCTTTGGTGAAAATTCTTGGAGAGCTGTTCAAAGTTTCCGTATCAGTGTGATTGGCATCGTCATCTTTATTCTCATAGGTGGTTAGGGATATTCGTGAGTGGCAATTTGAATTGGATTGTTAATAATAAAGATCGTGTTGATTCTAATTCTACTAATCAAGAGGTGATTATTTCCTTTGATGTTGAGAAAGAGACTTATGGTGAAGTGTTGCTGCCTCAACATGATGGTGACAATGTCCGCGATGCTGTTTTGTGTGTTTTGAGTAACTGCATTTGTGCGTCTTTTGATCAGAAAACTCATTGGATTGTGTGGATGATGAAAGAGTATAGAGTTATTGAGTCTTTGCTGAAAATGGTGTTCTTCTGCTGAGACCCAAGCATTCCAATCTTGTTGTGTATAACTTGAAAAATAATGGTTGTTTGCAGAATCGTAGTACGATTCTTGGCAAATTTGCTTTTGATCTACATATTTATCACGAGAGTCTGATATCACCACAATGGTAAATCATATATTATTGTATTGTTATTTTATAGTTGAATTAAATTCACTGCTATGAAGGAATTCGGTTAATGTTTATTGTGATATTCTTTTTCAGAAAGTATGTTTATTGTGGGTTGTAGTTAGAGACTTGTATGATATTGGTTGTGCTTTAACTTAACATGCAGAACAATATACTCACTATTTGCATCTAAACTTGCAAAAGTAAGTTATCTGTTTGTGAAGGTTTAACATCTATGTATGCTTTGCAATCTATGCATGTCTTTCTCATTACAATTACAAACTATTAACATCACAATCAATTTGTTAGAAAAATTAAATCTTTCTGAAACAATATAGCTAAGTAAAAATTGACATGCTAGTAGGGCGTAGATATAGATAGATAGATAGATAGATAGAGATAGAGAGAGAGAGAGAGAGAGAGAGAGAGAGTTGTAGCAACACCTATAGTAGAAAAGATGGTGGCTTGTCAAGAATTATTTGTGTCCTGTTTGCGCCTTTGTGGACAGAATGTGTAGTTTTTTCCTTGGGTATCATACTTGCTGAAAAAAAAGTGTTGAAAAGAGATATTCATAGGCAGATGTATATGCTGTGTTTGTTTATTCCAGACATTTATTTTTCTATGAAGTGTGAAGGGGCATTTTCTACCATCATGTAATCTAGTCCATCAGTTGTTATTTTGGTAGGAAAGTGAATGCTGTTTTTGTTTGTTGGGGAAGTAAATTGTGAATGCTTATCATGTTTTGAAGATAAATTGGTAGAAAAGTGAATGCTGTTTTTTTTTTTTTTCCAACTTTTTTCCACTCTTAAATTATTTCATGAAAATACGGTAATTTTAACGGTGTTCAACGCTAGTTTGATTTATTATTTTAAATATTTGGAATCCAAGACTTATAACAATTTGTTGAAATTCTATGTTAAGGTATTATAACATAATAGTTGTTTCGAGACAAAATTTTGTTTGTACAATGTATCGTGGAAAAACAACTATTTGTTCAAATATCTCTACCCTTTATAACAATCCAAAACTTAGATTTTGAAATGGTCTCCAAATTTTGACATTTTAGACTTAGATTTTATGGTGTGGTTATCAGAAAAGCTATAAAGTAGAATATCTATTGATACAAGTTGATATTAACTTTGCATGTAGAGCATTGTTTTTTTTGCTGTTAAGGGAAGAACTTGACAGTAGAGCATTGGGATTTCATTTCCACATTCCACTATACCATTAATTTCGCACTTTTCTCATATCTCAAAAGGGTGAAAATTCACATAAGCGCAATGTATAAGATAATTTAAAGAAAATTGGTCAATACCATCTTGCATGAAGTCCTCTTTGGTTTATGTATAGACATACATTTGCATCCTAACGATAACGAGGACAATATAAGAGGTTGATGAATGATCTATTAACACCCATGGAGCTAGGGATGAAACTGAATGATATTAACTTGGAGAAAAAACTGAAAAATTATAGCTGGTTTTCTTTCAACCTTATATAATGTCAAAATCACAAACTTGTTTACAGTATGGTGGAACACAACTGAAAGTTACAATCTGATAGACAGTAGATCGCTTTATCTTGAATTAAAGATGTTATGATACTCCAAGAGATTATACACAAATATGCATCACAGCAGAGGCATTACTTGGCTGATTTCTAGCTAATTCCAGAGAGAGAAATTTGCTGGTGGTGATAGCAAGGCATGCCTAATTGGCCTGCTGACCATGAACATTATCTGTCCGGTTCAAACAGAGAATAATCAACAGTGAGAATGAGATTCGGATTGTGCACAGGATAATATTTTTCACAATTGTTTTGTTCAGAGTGCATTTTTTCACAAAACCAAGAGTAAAATAAATAAAAGTATAGAGTATTTATCAGTCAAATACAAGTGACATTCGAGTTGCAAGTTTAACATTATGATACGATCATATTTTCACATTTGTTTCTTATATTGGCAGTCAATTATGATCTTCAAGAGTTCAACCGTCCAATCAGAAAACTGAAATGTCAAAATTTAATGAGAAACCTTGATGGTGCAAACATGCAGCTTACATTGGTTTGAAATGGATCCGATACCGCGGAGGCCTTTCACACAGAAACTGGTTCAGGTCTTTTGCTAGCTTTGATTCCTTTTATAGCTACAAGAGATTTAAAACCATGACAAATATCAGAATCACATTGAATTTCCCCTATTGCAATGTATGCCTCACACTCGCATAGTATAATTTTTTTTTTAAAGGTACCTTCAGCATAATCTTTAGCTCCAAACACAGCAGAACCAGCAACCAGAGCATTAGCTCCAGCCTCAATCACCTGCCAAATAACATAATACTGAAAATTAGATCGTACAACTCAAAGCGTTCTAATTCAATGAGCAAACAAAACTTGTGGTTTTCCTTCATTATTTGTCTGTTGCTGTTTCTTTGTTGTGACCAAAATAAGGAGCACTTTGCCAATAAAACTCTCAAATTAAGGGCATAACCGAATACACACGCAATATCAGTTGTTTCCCAATGTTTTAGGTTGGGATTATCCTCTTGAAAAGCCGATCATTGAACATGATCTGGTTATGTTCAGCATGTAGAAAACTTGTTACAGATCATTCTAAATTTTAAGTGATGGAAAACAATGCGATAATGTATACAGCACCTTGTAAGCATTTGCTGGGGTAACCCCACCATCCACTTCAATCCATGGATTCACACCCTAGAGAGAGAGAGACCAATTAGAGACTGTATAAGGAATAAACTCCAGGGAAAAACGCAAAATCAACTAACGTACATGTACAAACAAAAATGGTTGCAGCATACCTTCTCCACGCACAATCTTCTCAAATCAGAAATTTTCTTTACTTGACTCTCAATAAAACTCTGGCCACCAAAGCCGGGGTTTACGGACATAATTAAGACCAAATCAACCACTGCCAGCACCATAATAAGATTATGAGATTTTATTTATAAATCACTAAAAAAATGCAACTCAATAAACTTCAATCAGAAATGAATAATGAAATTAAAATTACATTCCTCTAATATTCCATTTTATTTTAGCACAAGAATTTACGACAAAAGAGTAGCAACTTGACTTTCATCATCTTAGGGGCACCAAATTTGACAATAAGCTAATTAGTAGATACTGTGGAAATATGTAGTTAGTAGTTACTGGAGAAAGTTTAAACTTCAAAGATTATACCAAAAACCAGATGTCTGAATTTTCAAATTTTGTGGACTCTCATGGAATATTCAGTGGAATAAATTTAACAAAGTGAAAATGATTTTCATGGAATATATTGATGGACATATGAAAATGAGAAAACAAAGTGCCCTGCTTTCCACAATCACAAAGGCTAAAGCCAATTGTGAATACCAGAAACTAAAATGATTTTGACGAATAAATTTGGAAGTAACATTGCTAACAAAATTTCCAAACGAACCTTCTATAGTTATCAATATTTCTAGAACACGGAACAGATTAAAGACATCAGCTCAAAATTTACTTTTCAATTCAGAAAACAATAAATATTTAACACATGGAAATACTAGAACTATTAGTTTACTGACATCTTGGGTAACATTTTCCCCTCTAAATCAATTCCATAAAATGCTTGCATTGGTTCATGTCTAAAGCTTAGTAAAGCACATAAGCATACGGGAAACCCAAGCCATAAATAGCATCATTAACGCTCTTATTATACAATGAAAATAAACGGAGACAGAAAAAATGAATTCAAAAAGGAAAAGGCTCACCATCAAGGACATATTCTATTGCACTTAGCGGAGTACCAGGGTTTAGGACAACTCCAGCTTTAGCTCCCAGGCTTTTCACCTAGATCAAGAGAACTTAATCAGATAAATTCAACAGGAAACTGAAACTGGAGCAGAAAACATGTTTCAAATACCTTTACTAATGTTAGTACTTAGAAGCCAAGACATTTTTAACTTTTAAACCATACACATCCATATATGTGATGGTTACTGCATTCTTGACCAAATTCTGGAGTTGTATTTGATAATTATACAAAGGCTTGAATATATGTTTGGCTCGTCTTTTATTTTAATTTTTTAAGCTAGTTTTCTTGACAACAACTTTGAGTTACAGCGAAGTTGTTCAAAATTGAGATAGTTCAGAAGAAAACCTTACTTGATTAATGGCCCGATGCAAATGGATAGTGGAAGATTGTTCACAATGAATACTGACTATGTCAGCTCCTGCTTTGATGAAATCTGGCACCCTCTGGTCTGGCTCTACAATCATCTACGGTGCTTTAACAAGAGTTAGAAAAAGTAATCATCAATCCATATCAGATTTATTTTATGTGTATAAAGATGTATACCAGGTGTACATCCAAAGGTAGATCTGTCACAGGGCGTAATGCATCAACAACAAGAGGTCCAATTGTAATATTTGGAACAAAGCGACCATCCATAACATCAACATGAATCCAATCACAACCAGCCAACTCTACTGCTTTTACCTAGGCAAGATAACACAAGAACTCCAACAGTCATGATTGGTGACAAACAGAAATATGCTAAAATGACTAGAAAAAAAAAATACAAGTTTACAAGCAATTAGCAAACTTGATAAAGCGTATCACAGAACCTGTTCTCCCAATTTTGCAAAGTTGGCAGAAAGAATAGATGGAGAAACAATGATATCGCTTTTTGAAAACTTGTCAACACGAGACGAAGCCTTAACCACAGTTGAAACTTTCCTCCTGGATTCACAAAAACAAGTAACAAAAGGATATTATAGCAGACTACATTATGCTTTCAAATACCAAAAGACTTATCGAACAAATTTGTGTTAGTGTAATGAAAGATGTATTGTGCGCATAGTGCTTTCATATAGCATACACATGCACAACATTCAGGGTAACTATGAAATGATTTTATGAGTAGTAGTTTCAAAATTAAACATGAACATAAAGCTACAAACAAATACATGAAGAAGTGGACTGATAGAATGAAGCTCTAAATTTAACATTTTTTGGTCTGTGGATGAGGCACTGATATTGCTAAACCTCGTGAGCATAGGGATTAACTCAAACCCATAAAAACCAACTTTAAGGTAAGGGCTGCCGAAATCTTTCAGGGGACAACTTTGGCCTATACATGATAAACTCAAATATCATCTCAGAATTTAGAATTAGAACAACCTTGTTAAGAGTCTCACATTGGAAATGATATGACTTGAACAAGTGTTTACAAGTGGGGGCAGTCCTCGCCTTACAAGCCGGTTTTGTAAGGTTGAGTTAGGCAAAACCCAAAATGCTAAGATGTTATCAGAGGTTATCCACCTGATATCAGGTTTCCGCTATCGGGCCACTTGGATCACACTCATGGTCCAAAATTCTAAGAAAACCAGTTTGCACTAAACCAAGAATAAGAAGTTAAAAATGGATTGAAGACTTCATCTTTCTTGTAAAAAAATATCAAAAGTTTATTCTTTTTCAATTAAAGTTGACTAAGAAGTAATGCCCTTAACAAGTTATCCCCATAGGCATAGACACCTAACATCATTATAAAAGGTCCCATTTATCTTAATTTGACATTCAAAAGACAAGATTTACAGAATGGAAATTACACATATTTGAACACCCCAGAAGCTATATTCTAACGAGAATTGAAGAGAAAAAAAGACATATACCTGGAGAAAGTGAGTGAACGGGGATGGAAGAGAGAATTCTTGTGAAGGGAGAGTCCAATGATCTGAGATTGGAGGGTAGAGGAACATAGAGAAGTTGTAGTTGAAGCCATCTTGTGTTGTGCTTTGAATTTGGAACTTTTCTTCTGCTGATGAAGGTGTGAATAACGTTGTTGTTTGTTTGTTATGTACAATGAATGAACGATGTTGTAAATCCAGAAAGGAAAATCGTGTGGATGACACGTGTTGGTGGGGACTTGACTTGGATGTGCTTATCTGCAATGGTTGGTTTCGTTCGCGCTCTGCTTCTCTTCTTCTCTCCCACCCAACACGACCAAGGACTTTTTTGGGTTTTCTCTTTATCTTTGAAACACCTTTTTAAATTTATTTTTATAAAACTATATCATTACATTTACATTACAATTGGTAGTCGAATAAAAAAGAAGATAAATATTTCTTTTAAGTGAAACAAATCACAACAGAATTTTCATTGACATCTTTCATCTCTAACAAAAAATGGAATTTCCGAAAAGGAAAAGATGATGAGTGGCTCTATGGTGTCCTAGGAGACGCCCAAAGTATGACCAAAACATATTGTTGTGTTTTTTTTTTTACTCAATGTTGTAGTGTTAATAAAAAACATAAAATTAGTGTTTACAATATTCACAAATAATTTAATTTATTGTTAGGATTATAACAGATTATACAAAGAAATATTGAAATTTTTATCTACGGCACACTCTTCGAGAGAAAAATAATTGTTCAAATATTCCAGTAAATTGGGAGTTAAATGTATAGATATTTTAGTTATGATTTTCGAGTCACTATCACGTCTCTTTGACCTTGTTAGTTGACACAGTTGAGGTGTCCTTGATTAGAACTTAATTCTTTTTCTTTTGTAAAAAGAAAATCTATTGTTTTTGAAGGAAAGAAAATCTATTGTTGAAAATGATAAATGTTTTATTTTTATATGCAAATGTTAACTGTTTAGTTGAAATATTGTTAGTGGGATGGGGATTGTTAGCAGCAGGAATCAAATTTTGGAGATCCTTCTTAAACTCTTTCAATATCTCAGCCATTCACAGCATGGGCCACACCTTCAATGACACATTTATAAATTCAGGGTTAATTGAAATTTGAGGATTTTAAATTTTGGGTTTAGAAGAAGATGGAAGTGAAACTATTTAAGAAATTTGAAGGCGTATTTGGATGGACAATTTTTTTATTTAAGGAAGAAGATGAAAATGAAGATGGGGATGAAGATGTTCGTATGGTTCATAAATTTATTTATTTTTTATTAAAAAATATTTTATAAAATAAAGTTATTAATAAAATTAATATTTTCATGTTTTTTAATAGAAAATGAATAAAATGATTAACTTGTACATATTTTAATAGATAAAGGACCTAAGCGGGACAAAAAAAGAAGATAAAAGATAGATGTGTTACAGCTAAATAAGATAAATGACCATTAGTGTAATTTTGTCTTCAATAAACGATGGCTGGGTTGCGAATTTCAACTTTATAGTATGAAATAATTTTATATTTGCAACAAACATAAAAACTAATTTTACAATTGTTGTAATTTTTAAATAGCTTTATTTATAGTTAATATAGTGTATAGGTTTTTATTCTTTTCTAGGATAATGTATACTATTTATGAATAATTTAATTTTAGTTAACTAAAAATTATCATAAACAAACCTTTCAATTTGTGAAAGCAGATATATCACTATTAAAAAACAAAAATAGTGACCGAAATTCAGAGAGGGAAAACGTGTTCGTCACTAAATGTTGCGACCAAGAAATTAACGAGTAATTTCATTTTTTCCGTCACTAATTTTCTTTACTAGTTTTGATTTTTCCAATAGTACGAAACTGATAAAGTAAGAAAGTAATTAATTCTAGCAGTGTTACAAATATTGAGATGTTAGAATTGAAGGCCGAATCAGTGGCCTTGTCAGATGAGGAAATCCAAGAACTTCATGGGCATTCTGAAGAGTTATTTTCGTTATCTCGGATTAATTCTAGCATTTGGTGGCAACAAGTGCGGATGCATTGGTTACGTGAAGGGGATGCAAACTCTAAGTTCTATCACAGTATCATCTCTAGTAGGAGTCGCAGGAACACAATACAATTTTTTATGGTGGATGGTGTGTTGGTTGAAGGGGTGGACAATGTCCGTTCAACTGTGTTCTCTTATTTTTCCAGTCAGTTTCAAGCTCGAAGGTCTAACCGCCCAAGTATGGAGGGCATGCAATTTCGGTCTTTATCTTGTCGTGAAGGGGCTGATCTTATTAAGCCTTTTTCGTTGGACGAGGTGAAGGCGGCAGTGTGGGATTGTGAGAGTTTCAAATGTCTGGGACCTGATGGTATTACTTTCGGTTTTGTTAAGGATTTTTGGGATGTGTTGAAGGTGTTGGAGTAAGCCCTAATAGCCAATCTATATTGATTGAGTTTGGCCTTGTATCATGATATTGATATAAATATATATTGTGAATATATAAATAATAAGGCATTTCTTTATTAATTTTGTTTTGTTTCAAAATAATAAAGTCCCTAGAATAGTTAGTCTGTTTAATGGAACATTAAGTATAATTTAATTGTGAGACCCCGTTAAACATAAAGAAACTATTCTTAAAGTATCCGTAGTCAAGCTTTATTGAGAAGTGGGATATCATTAAAGCATAGAGACTATTATGTGATAGACTGATGATCACATCTCACAGATCATGGATAAAGAGTTATCAAGTCTACACATAGATATAAATATCAGGAGTAATATTTATATTGGGTAGACCCACCATGAGAATACTACATAGTAAAAGTTATGAAAAAGTGTCATAAGATATTCTCATAGTGATAGTGGTGTATTCCATCATTTGACCTGAAACCACTATGTACCCTAGATGTTGGAGTCGAGTGTTTTGTCACCATTCAAACGTTGTCTGTAACAAGATAACTATAATGTTGGTTGATGGGTACTCCACGAATCATGTTGAGGGACATGAGTGACCTAGATGGAATTTGCCCCTCCTACATAACAGGAGGAATGTCTACGGGCCCAATATTGAACTAGACAGGGGTGACATACTATGTCTTGTGTTCAATATAGACACGAGGGCAAAAGGGTAATTATACACATGAACATTATCACAGAAAGGTTTCGTCAGATCACATGGCATTCTCGTCACTTGGGTAGCAGTGATGTGTTGCTAGATACCGTTCACTGTTTATAATATTAAATATGTGATTTAATATTATTGTCAACGTTACGGTAACCTATAGGGTCACACACAAAGGATAGATAGATTAGAGAAATAAATAAGTAAGACTTATTTATAAAAATAAATAAGTGAGACTTATTTATAAAATAATAAGTAAAACTTATTAGTAATTAAATAATTAAATATGACTTTATTATTTAATTTACGAAAAATAGAGAAACGCGGTCCACCGTAAGGTACAGTGTACTTAAGTGCTTGTCTTGCTGACCACACAAGTGATTCTATAAATAAAACCCTTGAGCTGAAGCATTGAAGACTTTTTGTGAGTGCCTAACCTAATTCACAAAAGTTGTGAAACCCTAGCCGTCGCTCTCTAAACCTTCTTCTCTCTGAATCTCCGTTGGAATTGGCTAGCACCGGTCATCGGATAAGTTCTGTTCGTGTGGACTAAGTAGAGGCATCGCTACTTTGCTTTGCTCGTGATCAGAAACAATTCTGGTACAAAGGTTCTGCGCTTCAAGAGGTAAACACATAATCCTTAAAGTGTTTAAGAATGTGTTCTCGTTGATTTGTGATTAATGATTTAATCAAGATCCGTTCTCATGGGATTTCTTCCGCAAAGAGGA